>WNFG01004014.1_pt1 | contig 17835 bp, 19 predicted proteins | sample 5400431 | NCBI WGS metagenome assembly WNFG01 (sample SAMN13153346, study PRJNA577476) | soil metagenome | isolation source: 120 cm saprolite under Douglas fir tree site 2 hole 3 replicate 2 | place: USA:California | collected 2015-04-18 | reverse complement strand
AACTTACTAGATGGGATGTACGACGAACCGATCGAGTAGCCGAAAGCGAGCGGCGCTTACGCGGTCTTCTGTGGAGTCTTGGCGCGATCTACGTCCTTGTTGTCTACGGTATTTGCGCTCGACAGGGTGTTGACGTCCCGGTTGTTCCCCGGAGACGGCTCGTCCGATTCAGTGCCGAAGCCCTTCTTGAAATTCTTGATCGCTTGGCCCAACGAGGATCCAAGCTGTGGCAAACGCGCGGCGCCAAACAGTATCAGCACCACCACCAGGATGATCAGCAGCTCGCCCATTCTTAGACCGCCCATTTGCGTCTCCTTACCTGTCAGGGGAGTAACATAGCCGGAGCCGATCTCGCCCGCCAGTGCGTCACCTCTGGCAGCCATAACAGATGCCGCAACGCGCCGCAGCTATTTCCGGGGACGGGCCGGCCGCGAGCCAAGCATGCTTCGCCCGGTGGCCGAGCTTGCGGTCAAGAATACGAATCCAAGTGGAGCCGTTCGAGCTCGCAGTCTGGGTGGAGGTAGCGTTCGCTCAACTCAACCTCTCCGCAAGCTTGACGCAGGTGGCCAGCGCCGATACCGTCCGCGGAAGCGACGCACCTCTCTCAAAGAGCGAAAAACCATGGCAGATACGGCAAAGAGCATTTTGGAGAGCGAGATTCCCGCCCTGCTCAAGACCAAGCCGGAGCTCGCAAAAGAGATCAACGCGGTGATCCATTTCAATATTACCGGGGACCAGGGTGGCACCTGGACCTTGGATCTCACCAAGGATTCCGACTGGGTTCAAACCGGGGCGCAGGGAACGCCGAAGATGACGATCGTAGTCAGCGACCAGGACTTCATCAAAATCCGGCGAAAGCAGCTCAATGCTCAAATGGCCGCGATGCAGGGCAAGCTCAAGTTCAAGCCGATGGACATGGGCTTGGCGATGAAACTCGGCAAGCTGTTGTCTTAGGCTCTACCGCGCACGCGCTTGGAGTCGCCTCTCAGCGACCTTAGAGTTCTAGACCTCTCCAGGCTGCTTCCCGGTCCTTATGCCACGCTGGTTTTGGCAGCGCTGGGCGCTCGAGTCGACAAGCTCGAGGACCCTGCAGGCGGCGATTACCTCCGAAATTTGCCGCCGATCGTCGATGGACGAAGCGTACTCTTTGAGTCGGTCAACCGCGGCAAGCGCTCCCTGGCGCTGGATCTGAAAAGCGTTGCGGGAAAGAACGCCTTTCGGCGCCTGGTGCAACGCTATGATCTACTGGTCGAAGGCTTCCGGCCGGGAGTGATGGAGCGGCTGGGCCTCTCCTATGATCAGCTCCAGGCGCAAAATCCTCGCCTTATCTACTGCTCGCTCTCGGGCTATGGGCAAACCGGTCCAGATCGTCTGAAGGTCGGGCATGATCTGAACTACATCGCGCGCGCCGGGGTGCTCGGTTACGGCGGCCCGCCCGGTGGACCTCCGGCGATGCCGGGCGTGCAAATCGCCGACGTCGGATCGGCGCTCTCGGCCTTGGTCGGACTGCTTTCCGCTTTGCACCAGCGAAATCGGACCGGACAAGGCTGTTATCTGGACATTGCACTCAACGAAGCGGCGCTGGCGTTTTTATATCCGCACCTGGCGACGCGGCTGGCCACCGGCGCGGCCGGACCCGCGCTCTCGCGGGGAACCGACCTCCTCAACGGGGGAAACGCCAATTACAACCTCTATCGGACCGCGGATGGCCGGTATTTGTCGGTGGGCGCGGTCGAACCAAAGTTTTTTCTCGAGCTCTGCACGCGATTGGGCAAACCGCACCTGCCGCGGCTTGCGGATGGCTCCGCGGAGAGCGAAGCGCGGATTCGAAATGAGCTGGCCCAAATCTTCTCGACCCAATCGCTTTCTGAGTGGGTGACCCACTTTGCCGGATCGCAATGCTGTGTGGAACCCGTCTACGAAGGGGACGAAGTCCTCAGCGACCCGCAGCTGCTTTCACGGGACTTGTTTCGAAACGCCCAGATCCGGCTGCCGTTCGCAATGACGGGCTTTTTGACGGAACCCGCACCAGGCCTCGGTGAGCAGAGCGCGCAAATTCTCGCCGAGGCGGGCTTCCGACAAGACGAGATCGAAGAGCTGGTGTAAACCGTAGAAACAACGCCCAATGCTCGATCCATTCACCGAAGAGCACGAGATGTTTCGCAAGACGGTGCGTTCATTCGTTGAGCGCGAGCTCACTCCTTTCGCCCTGGAATGGGATCGGGCCGGAATTTTCCCTCGGGACGTATTTCGCAAATGCGGAGAGCTCGGCTTGCTGGGGATCAATCTGGATCCGAAGTACGGCGGGAGCGGGCTCGACTACTGGTACGTGACGGTGATGTGCGAGGAGCTGGTCCGGAGCCGTAACGCCGGCGTCAACATGGGCATCCTGGTCCAGGCGCAGATGGCGACTCCGCTGATCAACGAGCTCGGCAGCGAGGAGCAGAAGCAACAGTTCGTGGCTCCCGCAATTCGCGGCGAGAAGATCGGCGCCTTGGGAATCAGCGAGCCCAACTGCGGCTCAGACGTGGCCAGCCTCAAGACCACCGCCAAGCGCGACGGCGACGACTACGTGATCGACGGATCAAAGATGTGGATTACCAACGGAACTCGCGCGGATTTCATCACTCTGGCGGTCCGCACCGGCGGGCCTGGCTACGCGGGGATCTCGCTGGTGACTTTTCCCACCGATACCAAGGGGTTTTCCGTCTCGAAGAAACTGGACAAGGTCGGGAACCTCGCTTCCGACACCGCCATCTTGTTCTTCGAGAACTGCCGGATTCCGGTTCGATACCTGTTGGGAACGGAGAACGAAGGCTTCTACCTCATCATGCAGAATTTCCAGGGCGAGCGGCTGGTCGGATCGATCACCGCCGTCGCGGCGATGGAACAGATGGTAGCGGACGCGATCCGCTACGGCCATGAGCGCGAAGCCTTTGGGCGGCCGATCATCAAGTTTCAGGTGTGGCGCCATCGATTCGTCGAGCACCTGGCGTCGATTGAAGCGGCGAAGCGGCTCACCTATCACGCGGTAGATCTCTTCGACCGAAAGCAGGAAGCGGTGAAGGAAATCTCGATGGCCAAGCTCTTCGCGGGAGATCTGGCGCAGCGAGTGGCGTATGACTGCCAGCAGTTCCACGGCGGGATGGGCTATATCGAAGAAACCCCGATCGCCCGGGCGTGGCGAGACATCCGCTTGATTACGATCGGCGCCGGTACCTCGGAAGTGATGAAGGAGATCATCGCCAAGCTCTCCGGGATTTGATTGCTCTGGAAGAGGGCGGAGCGACTACTTTTTTCGAAACAGCGACTCGGCAGCCGCAAACAGCGCATCGCGGCTCTGCTGGGCGGAAATCCCGCCTTCGCCGATTTGGAAGAACTCGCAGAAGTTGGCCGAATCCTTGTCTTCCGGCACCTCGGCGAAGGGCTCTTTGCATTCCTTGGCGGCGTGGGGGTCGAAGTGGCGACAGTGGCGGCAGGCATGGAGCTCCGCGCCGCAGCCGGGGCACGTGTCCCGTCGGCCGACCTGATTTCCCACAATCTCCAAGGTGCGACCGCACCAAGAACACCCGGCCATGCACAACAACATAGCACACGCTTCAAAGGAGCACGCCCTCGGCTTGTCCGCGTCCCAAATGGCGGCGCGGTCTTGCTGCTGCTTGCAGGTAGGAGACGCGCCCACGGCCGAGCCGCGGGCCGCGAAACGTTGACGCGAAGAAACTGCGCGCGTTGACAGCCCAAAACTCGGTTGCTACACCGGCCGCCCTCTCCGAGAGGTACTTCTTTGCTGGCCGTTCTCAGCGTTTACGACAAGCGGGGACTGGTCCCTTTTGCCCAGGGTCTGGTGGAGCTCGGCTACACCCTTCTTTCGACGGGTGGCACGTTGGAGCACCTGCGCGCCCACGGCATCGCTGTCCGCAAGGTCTCGGAGCACACTCAAAGCGACGAGATCCTGGGCGGCCGGGTGAAGACGCTCCATCCGCGGATTCACGGAGGGATTTTGGCTCGCTTAGACGTGCCTTCCGACCGGGCGGACCTCGAGCGAGCCGGGATTCAGCCGATCTCCTTGGTGGTGGTGAACCTTTATCCATTCCGCCAGGCAGTGGCGTCCGGAGCATCCGAGGCCGAAGCGATCGAGCAGATCGACATCGGCGGGCCGACCATGGTGCGGGCAGCCGCTAAGAACTTCGCTCATGTGACAGTGGTCATTGATCCTGAGGACTACGGGCGCGTTTTGGGCGAACTGAGGGCCAAAGGCAGGGTCTCCGAGGCCAGCCGTCGAGAGCTGATGCAGAAGGCCTTCGCCCATACCGCAGCTTACGACGCGTCGATCGCCGCCTACCTCGCCCGGCAAGCGGGGAACATCTTTCCGAACGAGCTGTCCCTGGCCTTCCAGAAACTGCAGGATCTGCGCTACGGCGAAAACCCGCACCAGCGCGCCGCGCTGTACCGCCAATACGAAACCCCCGCGTCGGCCGCGGTGGCATTTTCCCGCGTGCTCCAGGGAAAGGAGCTCTCCTACAACAATCTGCTCGATCTCGACTCGGCGTTGGCGCTGGCGCTGGAGTTTCCCGAGGGGCCGTGCGCTGCGATCATCAAACACAATACGCCCTGTGGCGTTGCGGTTCGACCGACTCTCTCCGAGGCCTATCGGATCGCTCGCGAGGTGGACGAGGTTTCCGCGTTCGGCGGCATCGTGGCCCTCAATCGAGAGGTCGATGCGCCGACTGCTTTGGCGCTCGCCGAGACGTTTCTCGAAGCGGTGATCGCGCCGCAATTTCAACCCGAAGCGCTGAGCGCGCTCGCGGGGAAGAAGAACCTCAGGCTGCTGGAGGCCGGACCGGGGTTGGCCACTGGCGCGCGCGAGCCGATGATGGAGGCCCGGAGCATTTCAGGCGGATTGCTCTATCAAGAACGCGACGTGCTCGAGCCCTCTACCCAATGGAAGGTGGTGACTCGCCGCGCGCCCACCGACGACGAGTGGTCGGCCCTGCGGTTTGCCTGGCGCGTCTGCAAGCACGTCAAAAGCAACGCGATCGTTTTCGCCACCGCCGATCGGATGCTGGCGGCTGGAGGCGGTCAGACCAGCCGAGTGGATTCGGTCAAAATTGCCGTGTCTCGTGGTGGGCCCGCGCTTCGCGGCAGCGCGGTAGCATCGGACGCGTTTTTCCCTTTCCGCGATGGGTTGGACGAAGCGGCCCGCGCCGGGGCAAGCAGCGTGGTGCAGCCAGGGGGTTCGGTCCGCGATTCCGAGGTGATCTCCGCCGCGGATGAGCACGGGATGGCAATGGTCTTCACCGGAGTGCGCCACTTTCGGCATTGAGGAATGTCTCTCTCCGTTCTCATTCTCGGCTCCGGCGCGCGCGAGCACGCGCTGGCATGGAAAATCCACCGGAGCCCCGAGCTCAAGCAGCTGTTCTGCGCCCCCGGTAATCCCGGCACCGCCTCAGTCGCGACCAACGGCGTCGCGGACGAGCTGACCACCGCCGGAATACCGGTCTTCGGTCCAAGCGCCGCGGCTGCTGCCCTGGAGGGCTCAAAAGCCTTTGCCAAAGAGGTGATGGCCAGCGCCGGAGTGCCGACCGCGAAAGCGACGGTGTTTGAGTCCACTACCGAGGCCGAAGCGTACGTTCGCGGTCAGCGAGCGGTGGTGGTGAAAGCCGACGGACTTGCCGCCGGAAAAGGGGTGGCGGTGGCGGGTGGACCAGAAGAAGCAATCGCCGCAATTCGTTCGTTGTCCCACCTCGGCGATGCGTCCAAGCGACTGATAATCGAGGAGGTATTGGAGGGTGAAGAGTTATCGGTGATCGCTCTCTGCGACGGCGAGCGATTCGTACTGCTACCTCCCGCGCAGGACCACAAGCGGGTTGGAGACGGCGATGTTGGGCCCAACACGGGCGGGATGGGCGCCTTTGCCCCGGCCCCGTTTCTAGACGCAAGTGGGTTGCGCCGGGTAGGCGCGCAGGTGATCGAGCCGGTTCTTCGCGAGATGGCGAGGCGTGGGAGCCCCTTTCGCGGGGCGCTCTACGCCGGGCTGATGCTGACCCCGTCCGGACCGAAGGTGCTCGAGTTCAACTGCCGCCTCGGGGATCCCGAGGCTCAGGTTCTGGTGATGCAGCTGCGCGAGGACGTATTGCCGCTCCTGGTGTCGTGCGCTCGGGGGGAGCTTCGGCCGCGCGAGCTGGATTCCGATGCCGGCACATCGATCTGCGTTGTCCTGGCTGCAGAAGGTTATCCACAGACGCCGAAGATCGGAGATCCGATTCTTGGTCTGGATCGTCAACTCGACAACGTCCAGGTATTCCACGCGGGAACGCGCCGACAAAACGGACAGCTGGTGACTTCCGGGGGCAGGGTGCTATCGGTTTGTGCCCGGCGGGACTCCCTCACCGAGGCGCGCCAAGCCGTCTATCGCGCGATTGAAGGGATTCGATTCCGAGGCATGCATTATCGACGCGACATTGGAATGCGCGCTGCGGCAAGGAACGGGTCCTCCTTGTAAGTGACCGCGGCGCCCAGGGTGAGGATCAGCGCCATCGAAAACTCGCCGTGATAGAGCGGATCATGCAAGAGCGAGAGCAGGACGAAGAACAGCAAAGCGCTTGCGCCCGCGGCTCCTTCTGGCCGTCGTAGCTCGATCGTGCTGCCCAGCCAGGCCAGCACGAAGCAGAAGAGCAAGAGCGCCGGAATACCGGCTTCCGCAGCCACGGTGACAAACTGATTGTGCGACCTGCCCGGATGGGTCAGTACCTCCTCGGGAGCATTGGGGGGCGCAAACTTGGAAGGCCGGAAGCGCCCCAAGCCGACTCCGACGATTGGGTGTGCGCGGATTGCCGCGAACCCGGCCGCGAGCATTCCCCGGCGGTTTCCGCTGCCGGTGTCGGTTGCGGCGGAGAGAAATCGGTCGCGCAGCGGCCGCTGCGAAGCGAGGAGAACGGCAAGGCCAACCACCATCGCGGCGGCCGCGATCCGCACCCCGACTCGGCGCCACTGCAGCCACAGCGCCGTGGCAAGCGCGGTCACCACCAGGGCAACCGAGGCGGCGCGCGCGTAGGGAAAGGTCAGGATCGATACGAATCCAATTGCCGCGATCGAAGCGCTGAAGACCCTGAGCCACCCCACGGTGTGGAAGGACCAACTGAGCGCCACCAATACCGCGAGCCCTTCGACGTGGGCGAACTTGAGGCGGTGGAAGAACAGCCCGCCGACCATGAAGCGGTCGGTGCTACCCGGAGCGCGCTCGTAAACGCGCTGGAAAGGGATTCGCGTCCAGCCAAGTCGGGAGAAGGCGGCCGGCTCAGGCCAGAAGCCGAAGTGTTGAAGCGCCGCGAAGCCACAGGAGAGCAGCAACATCCCGCCGCAGGCCAGGCCGAAAATCGTCCGCTGCCGAGGCCCAAGGATTCGGAACGCGAAGGCGGCGATCGGAATACCCAACCAGTCCGCGGTCCGCGCCAGACCAGCTCCGGTAGGCCAACGGCCGACTAAGATAGGCGCAATCAAGCACCAGCCGACCAGCGCCAGGTTCGGCCACCAACCTCGGCCAATTTCAGGCCAGCTGGGCCCCCGTCCGGCTTGGCCGAGGGCCCAAACGACGCCGACAACACAGCCGATCAGGCCGATGGTGGCCAAGCCCTCACTGACTTGCACGCCGACGCCCCAGAACGATAGTTGAACCAAGAACCATCGCTGAAGTGGGGAGGACAAAATCCGAGAAAAATCAGCGCGTAGGGGAGCTGCCGAAAGTCTGGTTCAACACCGCCTGGAATGAGGCAAGCGAGCTTGACCACATGCTATGGCGAGTCAACTGGTACCGCGAGTTATTGCCCTTGGCCACCGAAAGGGCGGCGCGATATCCAGCCTGCTCCGTTTGCTGCAAGGTCGCGGCACTGAACGAGCCGAATGGATAGGCGAAGTACTTCACCGGCAAACCCAGCCGCCGCTGTAGCTCCCGCCGCGAGTCTGCGATCTCAGCGTGCTGCCTTGGTTCCGACATTTTTCTAAGCGGCGGATGATTCACGCTGTGGGCTTCCACCACAAAAGCTCCGCTATCCACCATCGCTCGGACCTCGGGCCAGGTCAGGTACGGGTGTCTCCCTAGGCTGTTGCCAATCACCTTTCGCTCCGCCGCGCTTTCCGCGAGAAACCCCGTCACCAGAAAGAGTTCGCCGATCGCGTGATGGCGCAGAAGCGCCGGCATCACGTGATCGTAGAGGCATTGACGCCCATCATCGAACGTCAAAACGACAGCCTTGGCGGGCAGCGGCGTCTTGCCCTCCCAGTCATCCAAGACCTGGTCCAACGTAACCACCGCGATGTTCTGGGCGTTCAGGATCTGCAGTTGCTGCTCAAACTCCTCGACGGGAACGTCATACTTGTCGTTTGCGCTGCCCTCGCCCACCGAGTGCCAAAGGAAGATCGGAACTGGTTTGACCGGACCGCAGCCGGCGGCGAGCAAAATCCAGCCAAGGCTTAGGATTCGAAGCGGCTGCGTGCGCCGGTCGACGCGCGTGATTCCTCGTCGGATCATTTCTACACATCCTAGTCATCAATGGTGCAACTTCCACGTACCTTCGCGTCGAAGATAGACAAAAATCGACGCGAGGATGAGCGCCACCACAGGTGCCCAGGCCGCGACCGGGGGTGACAATCGCTCCGCCAAAACGAAGGTACGACATACTACCATCATGGCCCAGAGTGCTATCGCGATCGCCAGGCCTTCGACCAGGGCCGACGTCAGGTGTCCCTTGCGACCGGGCCTCAGGGCCAGTCCCACCGCCAACAAGGCAGCCGGTAAGGCTGCCAGCGGATAGGCGAATCGATTGTGCATCGCCAGGCGGAACTGTCCGGTTGGCAAGCCGACCCGCTCCCGGATTCGAATCTGCTGGCGCAGCTGTCCGACCCGCATCTGTTCCGGCCGGCCGACTCGAACCCGAAAATCATCCCTGTGGGCGGCCAAGTCATACTTAGCGCTGGTTAAGCGCACCAGATGGGTGGAGCCATCTTCGCCAAATGTCCGGTCGGAAACTCCGATCAAGAGCCAGCGCGTTCCCTCCAGGTAGGTCATCCTGTCTGCATCGAGCCGCTCCGCCAGGTGGAATTCGGGGGTCAACCGGAGAATCGTCACATCGTCAAAGCCGCGGTCCACGTCTCCCGAGCGTAGGTAGAAGACGTGGTCATTTCGGCGAAACCACTGCTTGGGAACGAAATAGAGCCGCCAATCCCCCCAGCGGTTGAAGCGTTGGGTCGTGATTTCATCGACGCGCGGACCGGCCTTGACCACCACCGATTCGTCGAAGGCGATCAGAAGCACGCACGCCACGGCTACGCAGAGGCCCGCAGGCAGGTACAAAGTGTCGATCCCAAACGAGAGCGATCCCAGGGCGGTGATTTCGCCTCGCCTGCGCAGCAGCGCCACCGTCGCCCCGGCGGCCAACATCAAAGCCGCCGGTCCGAGTTGTTGGATCGCGAGCAGAGCCTTGTACCCGTAGAGCACCGTCACATCCGAAACCCAATTGGGTCCGGCATACGCCTTGGCCCGGTCCACGAAATCCGCGACCAGAAAGATGGCCAAAAGTCCGGCGAGAATACCCAGCAGCAGGCCTAGATAAGTGCGCAGGACATAACGAAAAAGGATTCGGCTCACCGCGCGAGCCCCGAACGCACCACCCGGTGGAGCAGCAACAGCCCTACCGCTGCGAAGATCAGATTATGCAGTTGCGCCGCGGCGAAGATCGGCATCTTGCCCTGTGAGCCAAGGTTTTCGAACATCCGGGAGATCACGTAGTAGGCGATGTAGCCGAACAGCGTGAACAGGTAGCCGGCGGCGCGACCGCCGCGCCTGCGACTCATCGCCAGCGGCACGCCGATCAACGCGAAAGACACTGGAGTCAGGATTTGCCCGAACCTGCGCTGGTAAGCCATCAGGAAGGGTTTGGGATCTCCTCCCTCGGCCTTCGCAACGCGGGCGGCCTGAAGCAGCTCGCCCGGCGTCAGCTCGTCCTTTGGAGAGCGGAGCCGATTCTTCGACGTCATCGAGTCCTCGACGCCGACCACGATCTCGCCGCGGTCAAAGGAGACGATGCTGTAGTCCGGGCTTTGGCGGCTTCCGAGGTGAACGTCTCCGTCGATCAAAGCCAGCTTGAGAGCCTCTCCGGTTCCCGCGGGGTTCACTCGCCCTTCCCGAGCCAGCACCAACAAGGGAGCGGCGGGATCTCGGTCGTCGTGGAGCAGCACGTTGGTCCAACCGCGCGTCTCTGGATCGACCTCCTCGGTGTAGAGGGTCAGGTTGCTCAGATCCTGGTAGAAGGCGCCGGATTTCACGTCCCCGGCGATGTTCTTTTTCACCATTTCGTTGATGATGCCCTTGACCGCAGTCAAGCCCCAGGGCTCCGCCGAAAACGAGAGCAACAGCATCGCGGCGCCGAGCAAGGTGCCAAGCGCGACCGGGACAATCAGAATGTTCCAATGCCCCACCCCCAGCGCCTGGATCGCGGTGAGCTCATGATCTTCGTTGAGGCGGCCCATCCCAAGGAGGATCGCGAGCAGAAACGCCACCGGAATTACCATCACCAAGAAGTGAGGCGCGAGGTATGCGGTCAGCCGGCCGACGTCCGCGGGGGTGACCTCCGGTCCCAAAACCACGTCGGTCACCCGAAGGAACTGCATCACAAGAATCAGCAGGAACAAGAATGCCACCCAAACCACGAACGGCAGCAGTACCTCCTTGAGCACGTAGCGAAGCAGAAGCGGCAAGATGGTGTCTCGATGCGCCCGGTTCTACAGCGCCCTCCCATAGACGGCCAGAACCTGCTCGGCGCAGCGGTCCCAGCTAAACCCCTGCGCCCGGGCCCTGCCCAACTCGCCCAAGCGGCGGCGAAGCCCGGCCTCGTTGAAGAGTCGAGTGGCCGCCGCGGTCCAACCGGCGGGCTGATCGGGCGAAAGCAAAATCCCCGCATCGCCAACCAGCTCGGTCAACGAACTGCCGCGCGCGGCCACCACCGGGCACCCGCAGGCCATCGCCTCGAGGGCCGGCAACCCGAAACCCTCGTATCGCGAGGGAAGCAGCAGCGCCACCGCTGCGCTGTAGAAGCAAGGCATCGCATCCTCCGGCAGCGACGCAATTTCGATCGCGCTGGGAGGGAACCCGAGCTCGCTTTTGGCTCCGGCGCCCGCCAAGAGAACGACGGGAGCGGGCAGGGAAGGAGCGAGTTCCGCAATCAGCTTCAGATTCTTGTGCTTCTTGGTACTGCCGACCACGGCGAAGTAGTGGGCCGGCAGATGGTGAGCGCTGAGGAAGCCCTCCACTTCATCCTCCAACGCGGGGCAATAGGTGTCGTCCACGCCCGGATGAATGACCTGGATTTTCTGCACCGGCAGTCCCAGATATCTGGAGATTTCCTGGCAGGAGAATTCCGAATCCGTGAGGACCGCCCGAGCGCTTTTGGCCCGCGGACCGACCACCAGCCGGTAGTAAGGCACCCGCCCCAGACCATAATTTTCGGGGAGAGCCAGATGGTTGACGTCGTGCAGCGTGGTGACCAACCGACCGATCCACAGCGCTGGCAGTGAGAACGACGTTGCATGGAACAGATCGCAACCGACCTTCAGCAGCGAGGCCAGCAGCGCGGGCTGCTCCAAGGGCGAAAGGAATTCGGCGGCGCAGCGTTGCAGGGGGATCTCCAGAGATGGCGTCACGTCCAGCCCGCTGGGACCGGTTAGCCCGATGAATTCCCAGTCCGGCGCGAGCTTGGGCAGGCGCCGGGCGAGCTCGAGCGCATAGCGAGCGATTCCGTGCATCCGGCCTCGGACCATCCGAAGGTCAATCAGAATCCTGGGCACGCGCCGCAGTTAGCACACGTCCGCTGTGATAGACGAACTGCCATGAGAGTTGCCCTGGTTCACGATTGGCTCGTCACCTATCGAGGCGGTGAAAAGGTGCTTGCCGCGATCGCGGAGTTGTACCCAGGAGCAGACCTCTTCACCTTGATTCACAAACCCGGCCCATTCCCTCAGATTCTGGAGAATCGACCGATTCACACGTCCTTCTTGCAGCGCGTTCCCGGCATCAACCGGCGCTATCGCTACTTTCTTCCGCTTTTTCCCGCCGCGGTGGGGTCCTTGGACTTGCGCGGCTTCGATCTGGTGATTTCCTCGAGCCACTGCGCGGCGAAAGGCGTTCGTAAACCTCCAGGCGCTCGCCACCTCAGCTATGTCCATGCGCCAATGCGGTACATGTGGGATCGGTTCGACGACTACTTTGGAAAGGGCCGCGCGTCATGGCCGACCCGCGCCGCCGCGCGTTTGGTACGCCCAGCGCTGCAGTCTTGGGACCGCACAAGCTCCGACGGCGTGGACCGATTTTTGGCCAACAGCGATTACGTCGCCCAAAAGATCGCCGATCTTTATGGCCGGCAGGCGCAGGTGGTGCCTCCCCCGGTGGAGCTGGAGCGGTTTGCCGCTCTTCCTCCGAACGGAGGCGGGCAGGGCGGGTACTTTCTTTCGGTCGGAGCCCTGGCGCCGTACAAGCGCTTGGACATCGCGATCGAGGCGTTCCGCCGACTTAAACTTCCGTTGTGGGTGGTTGGCTCGGGCCAGGAGGGTGCGCGACTTCGCGCCGCATTGCCCGCCAACGTGAAGATGCTCGGACAGGTATCCGATCAAGAACTGCCGGGCCTCTACTATGGCGCGCGAGCGTTGATTTTCACTGCCGACGAGGACTTTGGAATCGCGCCGCTCGAAGCCCAAGCCGCGGGTCGTCCGGTGATCGCGCTTCGGCGCGGTGGAGCCCTGGAGACGCTCACTCCTCGCACCGGGCTTTTCTTCGAGCGACAAACCGTGGACTCCCTCGCCAATGCGGTGATCGGATTCGATTCCTGGGAGGCCGACTTCGATCCCGCAGAAGCCAGGACCCAGGCGTCCCGCTTCACCAAGACGAACTTTCAGAGGCGCTTCGCCGAAGAGGTGGAGCAGCTGATCGGAACTCGGCTCTCGCTCGGGAAAACCGCCCGCGCCTGAGCGGCTAGCCGGTGGGCGTGCTGTGGCGATCGGCGGGGGTGGCTTCCAGTCCGCCCTGGGCGATGTAGATGATGTTTCGAGTCCCTTTCTTTCCCCGGTACATCGCGCGATCCGCCAAGTCCAGCAGCGTCTGCTTGTCCTGCGCATGCTCAGGATAGCTGGCTACCCCGATGCAGGTGGTTACCGACAACCCATACCCCTCGCGGGACAGAAACTGGTGGGTCTCGATCGTCCTTCGAATTCGCTCGGCTACTTTGAGGCCGCCGCCCGAGTCCGTTCCTCGCAGCACGATCACGTATTCGTCTCCGCCATAGCGAACCGCCACGTCTTTGTCTCGGATGCAGGTCTTCACCACCCGCGCGACCTCGACCAAAAGCTTCGACCCCACCAGGTGTCCGTGCGTGTCATTCACCGTCTTGAAGTAGTCGAGATCCAGGAACAGCAAGCTGAACGAGTTCTTCAGCTCCTCGGCGCTCTTGATCTCCTGATCCAATACCAGCTGCAGATACCTGACGTTGAACAGATGCGTGAGATCGTCGAGGTATGCGAGATCCTCCACCTCGGCGAACTTGCCCAGATTTCGAAGGGCGAGACCGAGGTGCCCGGCCAAGTAAGTGGCGGACCTGTCGAGATCCTCCGGAACCGAGCCGTTGAACAGCAGCCCCACGAAACCCCAGGTCGCATCTCCCTCTCTGGCGGGAAAGATCCGCGCTCGCGAAAAGCGGGCCGGCAGACCGTCGACGACAATCGGTTCCGCGGTGTTGGGGTTCAGCCGAGCGCCGATCCGGGCAAGGGTCGCCGACTCATCCTCGAGATCCAGACCAGAAAAACCTTCGATCTGAAACTCTCCCGAACCCTGTCGCAGGTAGAGCAGAACCGCATCGGCGTGAGTTACGTGCTCGAAAGCGTGACACCCGGTGGTGATCAGCCGATCCCGCTCGAGGGTGGTCGAAATCCGCTGACCGCTTTCGAGCAGCTGGACGTAGCTGCGCAGAAGCTCGTTCTCTCTGAGCAGTTGGCGGTTGGCCAACGCGCGCGTTACCGCATGCTGAAGCGCCTCGGGAGAGACCGGTTTGACCAAGTACTCGGCGGCGCCGCTCTTGATCGCCCGAACCGCGGGGTCCACCTTGTCCAACCCGGTGATCACAATCACCTGTACGCCCGGGTAGGTTTCCTTGACGTGCTGTAGGACCTCCATGCCATTACCGCCGGGCAGGATCAGATCGGTAACCACCGCGTCGAAGCGAGCGTCGGCCAACACTTCTTTGGCCGCGTCGAGCGTGCTGACCGGCGTGACGGTATGCCCGACCCCCGTGAGGTAGTCGCCGTATAGTGCCCGAGCGACCTTCTCGTCATCCACCAGGAGGATCCGGGCCATGCGCCTTGCGATTATCGCAGAACCGCTAAACGCTGCTAGCTTGGTGCCGTGCCCTTGGGCAGCGGACGCTTGTGTGTGTTCTTCGAGGCGGGTCCCGCGCGGTACTGCGTCGAAGCCACCTCGGTGCTGGAGATCGGAGCGGCCCCCGCTGAGGGAGACACCCTTCGCGGAGGTCGGACGCTCTGCGATTTGTCTCAACTGCTAGGCGGCGATCCGGAGCAGCGGCCCGGATTCGCTTTGGTTTTCGATGTAAGTCCTACACTCGCGATCCGAATCAAACGGATCATCGAGGTAGCGGACGCGGCCGATGCGCCTTTTTTCCTACTCCCACCAGGACTCGGCGATTCCTTCGGGCTGATGATTCGGGGAGCAGTTTTGCGCACAGATCAGCTCTATTTGGAGCTGGCTGCGGAGACGCTCTCACCGCAGCAGTTGGATCCCCGCGTCATCCCTCAAGGCCAGCTCTATTTCAGCGATGCCGCTGCGGAACGGGTGCTGGTGTTTGAAACCAAGGGCCGGCTGTGCGGGATCCCGCTCGCATCGGTTTCGCAAATCGTCGGGACGGAGGGCTTCTGCCCACTCCCATTCAAAAATGGGCCCGTGGTCGGTCTTTTGCCGCACGCGCAGAGCCTGTGGCCAATTTACTCCATCGCGGGAATGGCGGGTGAGCAAGCGGCTCTAGAACAGCTGATTATTTTGGCCGACGTCGCGGGAAGAAACCTGGGCGTCTGCGCCTCGCGCGCGGTAGGCGTTCGAACGAAATTTCAGGCCACATCCACTCCTGGCGAGTTCATCAGCAGTGAAGTGGATGCGCCGGTCTCCCTGGTCGACCTCGACCGGATGTTCTCTTGATTGCCCCGACGGGTGACACGTAAGCTTGTACCATGCCCAAGAGCCTGCTCGTCGCGGACGATTCGCTAACCATCCGAAAAGCAATCGGGATGGTGCTCTCTACCGAGGATTGCCGGATCACCGCGGTTGACAACGGCCTCGAGGCTTTATCCAAGGCGAGAGAGCTCAAGCCCGATTTGGTCCTGGCCGACGTGATCATGCCGGGGATGAGCGGCTACGAAGTATGCGAGGCGATCAAATCGGATTCGTCTACACAGCACATTCCGGTGCTGTTGCTGGCTGGAAACTTCGAGCCTTTTGACGAGAACCGTGCCCGTGCCGCTCGAGCAGACGGCTATTTGATCAAGCCGTTCGAGAGTGAGGCGTTGATCCAGAAGGTTCAATCTCTGATGGGCACCGCGGGGTCGCAGCCAGAAGTGGCGAGAGCTGCCGCGCCCAGGCCGCTCGCGGCTGTCCCGCCGCCTCCCGCGCCGACTCCTTCAGCGTATCGGCCTGGGCCCCAATCGCACGCGCGGGCTGCGCCGCCGGCCCCTCCACCAGCACTTCGTCCATCGGCACAACCTCCGAATGTGGGAATGGCTCCGCGACCGGGCACGCCGCCTTCCGGCCCTCACGCGGTGCCGAGTTGGTCCGGGCCGCCAACGCCGGTCCCTCGAATCCCTCCATCGCGACCTGGAATCCCAGTCGGGTTCTCCCGTACGGCGGCAAATGCCGGACCGGTTGCCCATCCGGGTCAGCCGCCGCGAACCCCGATGGGCGGAACGCCTCCTTGGGCGAGCCATCCGCCGCAAGCGCATGCTCCAATCCGCCCGGGCCAGCCGATGGCGGCACCGGCGTTCGCGCCGAGGCCAATGCCGCAGGCGGGGCCGGCTTTTGGAATGCAGATGCCCGCAGCGCAGCAGCGACCCTTCGCGCCCGCAATCGCGCCGCCACCGGCTCACGCATCTGACGGCGGGGAGGTAGCGCTTCGACAGGCGCTTGCGAACGCATCCCGCGAGGTGATCGAACGGATCGCCTGGGAGGTCGTTCCCCAGTTGGCGGAGACGATCGTTCGAGAGCACCTCGACAAGCTGATCAAGGACCGCGAGAAGGACAGCTAGGCTCGACTACTTCGGAAGTTTGTCCAACTGCGCGAGCAGCTCGTCATTGGTGACAAGGTCTTTGGGACTGTCGAGGACCTTCTTGTAGCGAACCGTTCCGGTCTTATCGATAATCACGTAGGCCCGCTTCGAATATCGATACAGCCGGCTCTTCGGATCGGTATCCAAAAACCCATAAGCCTCGAGCGTGGTGCGGGGTAGATCGCTTACCAGCGGGAAGGTGAGCCCCATTTTTTCGCTCCATGCCTGAAGCGCCGGGGTAAAGTCCGTGCTCATGCCCAGGACCTGGGCATTGCGGCTTTCGAACTTGGGAAGGTCAAGTTGGAAAGCCGCGACCTCGCGGGTTCAAGTCGGGGTGAAGGCGCCGATGAACCCGAACAGCACCACGTTCTTCTTGCCCAGATAGTCGGACAACGACAGCTTCTCGGTCGTCGTCGCTGCGAGCGTGAAACCGGGCGCCTTGTTGCCGACCTCAAGCGCCGCGGCGGGCCAGACGGAACAGACCGCGAGCATCACTGTCACTCGCGCCACCGTCAGGGTCAAACGCCTCATTGCGTGCCTCCTCCCGATTGCAGACTTACCGCCTGATCAGCGGCTGGATGAACTCCAGCGCCTCTTTCCCGTCCCACTCACGCGCGCCGATCGCGCGCCCCACGATCATTCCCTTGCGATCCCGCACCACCGTCACCGGAAGCCAACGAACGCCGTGCTCTCGAGCTACCGCCATTTCGGGATCGATCAACGTGCGGATCGTATGGCCGTGCTTCTCCAGGTATGGCTTGACATCCTTGTCGCCGCGGCCATCCATCGCGACGAAGTACACCACCAGATCCTTCGGAAACTTCGCCTGCAGGTTCTCCAGGCTCTTGAGCTCGCTGGTACACGAAGAGCACCAAGTCGCGCCGAAGCTCAGCACGGCGACCTTGCCCGCCAGCGACTTCGAGTCGACCGTCTTGCCCGAGAGATCGCGGAGCGAGAACGCGGGCGCCGGCGTGTGTTCCTGCAGGATAAAGACGTCCGAGTCTTGCGCGACGGCGACGGAGGCGATTCCGACGGTGAGGAGCAGTGCCGTACGTCTCATTGGGCAGCAGGATTGTCGCAAGCCCCGGGGGCTGTCAATCCTCATGCGATAGACTGCATCAGATTGATTTGCTTCCCATTGTTAGTAGATGGGAGAAGCCTTTCTTCAGATGGATCCTGACGACCTTCCCAAAGCCTACGAGCCCACCGAAGTGGAACGACGGTGGTACCCGTTTTGGATGGACCGCGGCTATTTCACCGCCGACGCCCACTCCACCAAACCGCCTTACTGCATCATCCTCCCCCCGCCGAACGTCACCGGCTCGCTCCACCTAGGCCACGCGCTGACTGCGACGCTCGAGGACATCCTGGTCCGGTGGAAGCGGATGAGCGGATTCAACTGCCTCTGGTTGCCGGGGATTGACCACGCCGGCATCTCCACCCAACTCATGGTGGAGCGGGAGCTAAGGA
>WNFG01005531.1_pt1 | contig 17839 bp, 19 predicted proteins | sample 5400431 | NCBI WGS metagenome assembly WNFG01 (sample SAMN13153346, study PRJNA577476) | soil metagenome | isolation source: 120 cm saprolite under Douglas fir tree site 2 hole 3 replicate 2 | place: USA:California | collected 2015-04-18 | reverse complement strand
AAATTGAGGTCGACGGTCAGATGCACCTGATAACCGTCGCGTGGCGCGTGTTCCTGACCGCGGTAAAGAACGATTTCCTGACCGGTGCGACTGTGTTCGATGTAGCGATAACCGTCTTCGCCGTGGAGATATTGCTCCATCGAGGCTTCGACGCCCTGAATGCCCTGATGATCGAAATCAGTGAAACCGATGACGTGACAGAGCATTGATCCATTCGGATAAATCCGCGCTGAATCACGTTCGAAATAAATGCCGCGGACATTTTGCGCGCGCAGTTTGTCATGTAAGGCGGTCGCCATCGTTTCCGGGACCTCGCGTTTCAACACGATGTAACGCCGGTCACCGTGTAATTTTTCGGAAATTTCCGCGGGCGGAACTTTGAGCGCAGCACTGAGCAATGAAACCGCCGCGTCTACGTTATTAAGATGCGACGCGTCGGCGACAATTGTCTCGATCGGAATGTTGTGAGCGAGAATTTCGTTATTCGAATCGAGAATCGCGCCGCGTTGGGCGTAGATGGTCTGCTTATAGACGTGTTTTTCGGCGGCGAGCCCGGCGTACTCGTCGTGCTTGATCATTTGCAAGTAAATGAGGCGGAAAGAAAAAAGGCTGAACAACGCGATGAAGACGAGACAAACCAGCGCGCAGCGAAATCGTCCGTTCCAGCTCATGGGCGAACCTGTTCGTTTACGACCGGCTGGATTGCATCTTCACCGGCTGAAGGCGGAGGGATGCTAAGGCGAACGATGTTATGCTCCGCGATCGGAACCATCTTGATGTAGCCCTCTTTCAGGCGCCGCTGTAGCGCCGAACGTGAGGTGAGCGCCGCGATCTGGCCATTGGCGACTTCGTTCTCGCTCCGCAGACTGGCCAGCTCTTTTTCCAGATGATTCTGCTGATCGCCCAAACGATGGAGCTGGATGCTCAGGTAAACGTAAATTAATCCGCTTAGCGCCAGAAACGCGGTGATGACGATCCAGCGCGCCAGGGAAGGCGCATCGATTACATTGAAATTTTTGCGGCGCGCGCGATTCATTTGAGTTTTTCAGCGACGCGCAATCTCGCGCTGCGCGATCGCGGATTGCTGCGCTGCTCAGTTTCGTTGGGCTTGACCGCCTTTGGTGTGACCAATCGCAAATCGAATTCCGGATTGGGCCGCGGCTCTGGCCATTCCGGCCGGTCGAGCCATTCCCGCGCGCGATCGCGAAAAAAGTTTTTTACGATCCGATCCTCGAGAGAATGAAAGGTTATGACCGCGATGCGCGCGCCCGATTCGAGGCGATCGGTCAAGATACGCAAGCCTTCCTCGAGTGCGCCCAGCTCGTCATTAACTTCCATGCGCAGCGCCTGAAAAACCTGGGTTGCCGGATGGCGCCGGCCGTGACGCCCAACGCTTTTCTCGATCGCGCGTGCGAGTGAAAATGTATCGAGGAAGGGCACAGTTTTGCGTTGCTTCACAAGCTGACTGGCGATCCGTCGTGCGGCCGGTTCCTCACCGAAATCGCGAAACAAACGCGTCAGTTCTTCTTCGCTATAACCGTTGACGACGGTGGCGGCGGTCAGTTCCCGCCGCGGGTCCATCCGCATATCGAGCGGGCCATTGCGTGTGATACTGAAACCGCGCTCTGCATTTTCGAGTTGGCGCGAGGAGACGCCAAGGTCAAGGAGCGCGCCACCGATGTGGCCGATTCCGAGTTGATCGAGAACTTCGTTCGCGTTTCGAAAATTGCATTGTCGCAAAGTGACGCGATTACCGAAGGACGAGAGTCTGCTGGCCGTGTACTCGATCGCATCGGGATCTTGATCCAGCGCGAGAACATCGGCCCCAGTGTGCAGAATCGCTTCGCTATGTCCGCCGCCGCCGCACGTCCCATCCACGATCAGTGTGCCGGGCTGCGGCCCGAGCAATTCCACCACTTCAGCCGCCAGCACCGGGCGGTGATAAATAAACTCCTCCATTTCCTGCGCTTCCTCCTCGATCATCAGCGGCCCGGTCGCGAACCGGACAGGTCGCTCAAACACCAACGCATTCATTTTTTCGATCGGTTACAATCCAATGAGGTTGGCCACGTGCTGGTAAGTGGATGTCTCCTCCTCATGCGCGCGTTTCCGGCGCGGCAAATTCCAAATTTCAAAACGCCCGCGCCCGCCGACGAGCGCGACCTCACCTTTCAAGCCAAGTTGTTTGCAAACCTGTTCAGGCAGCACGAGACGACCTTGCCGGTCGGATACGGCATGCTCGGCGCGGGAGTGAAGCTGGCGCGAAAAAACGCGGCGGTCGCGCGCTGACACGGTCGGGTCAGAACCAGCTTGAGTGCTCATGCGATCAAACTCCTCCGGCGACATAACGAGGAGAAATTGATGATTCGGCTCGGGAAGAAGGATGAATTCTTCGCCTTCTGCGCGGCGCCAGCGGGAAGGAATCGTGATGCGATTTTTTTCGTCGATGGAATGTCGAAATTCGCCGGCGTAGAAAGTTTGCGGTTGAGAATCGGAATCCATACGCCAGTGGAGAACTGGGCCATTTTAATCCACTTTCCTCCACTTCTAACCACCTTCCGTGCCAGCGGTCAATAAAAATAACCGGAATTTGCAGCAATTTTCGTCAGCCCTTAAACTGCCCTTTTCCGGTGCAAGCTTTCCCAGCGCTCCTGCTTATTTTTATGCTCTGGTGTTTTGTTGCCCATATTAGTGATGGGCAGCAGGTGTCACCGAATGCCGTGCGCGTGACGGTCGCGATTAATCCTGATGGTTCGCGGATTGCTTACGAATTCGATTTACCGAATCACAAAGCGCTTGCCACGACGAGAGGAAGCGACGGCAAATTGCGTGAACTAATTCGCTACACCTTGGATGATGCCGGCCGTTTTGCGACCGGCAACATTTTCGGCCCGGACGAAAGGCTGCGCTTCAAGGCAATCTACCAGTACGATGACGCAGGGAAATTGCGGGAAGAAACTCAGCGCGCCAAAGACGACACGGTGTTGCACAAAATCGTCTACACCTATGATTCGTTAGGCAAACAAGCTGGCTACTCGGTATACGATGCTTCCGGAAAGTTGATTAATCAGACGATCGCGTCAGTTAGCTCGCCAACGCCAGCTAAGAAAAAAGCACGGTGAGAAACGTTCCGCGTCTACCGCGGAAGAAGATCCAGCCGATCGCCCCTTGCCTGCAACAGCAAAGAGGACTAAGAGGTTTCGCTATGATCGACTATATCCAGAAGGGCGGCCTTCTCATGTGGCCAATCCTGATCTGCAGCATCGTTTCGATCGGTGTTTTTGCGGAACGGCTTTTTTATTTTCATCGCGCTACGATCCACGTCGGCGAATTTTTACAGGGGCTGTCGAACCTGGTGCGGCGTCGAAATTTTGCCGAAGCTCTGCACGAGTCGGCCGGCACTCCGGGTCCGGTCGCGCGCGTCATTCACGCCGCGATCATTCGACACGACGCACCGCGTGCGGAATTAAAAGACATCGTGCAGGAGGCAGGGCAACTTGAGGTGCCAAAGCTCGAGCGTTTTCTCGGCGTCCTTGCCACGCTTGCGTTTCTGACTCCGCTTCTTGGTTTGTTAGGCACAGTTGCGGGAATGATTGAAGCATTTGGCACCATCACCTCCAACGGCGGTTATGCGACGGTCACGGAACTTTCGAGTGGGGTTTACAAGAGCTTGCTTACAACTGCGGCCGGACTGGTCGTCGCCACGCCAACGTTTGTTGCTTACAGTTATCTCTCTTCTCGTGTTAACACGATGCTGCACGACATGGAACGCGCGGGCATCGAAATTGTGCACATGTTGACCGATCAGCTTTGATAACGATTGTGCGTCCTTCTTTCTTCGCCGCATCCAACAACGGAAACTCACGCGCACGACCAACTATTTTTTCGGGTGGCTTTGCGTTTTCCCGCTTCTCGACATTGTCTTACTTCTTGTTTTTTTCTTTCTTCTCAGCTCGAATTTTATTCTTCAGCCCGGCATCTCGGTGGCGATGCCGTTCTCGCACTTCACGCTTGCGCCGCAATTAAATCCGCAAATCATCAGCATCACGAGCGGCGCCACCGGCGCGATTTATTTTCGCGATCAAAAAGTTACGCTCGCACAGCTTGCTCCGTTGTTGGATGCGGCGAAGAAAGAAGGACGCACAATCGTTATCAAAGCTGATCGGTCAACGCCCTACGAGCTTGCCATCACAGTCGCGAATGCGGCACTCGAGCACGGCATCACTTCCGTCGCGCTGGCGACGACCGCCGAGAAGTGAACGCACTCGCCGGAACGAACGATCTGCTCTTTCCTTGGGAAGCGCCGCGGCGCCGGCAGCTCGCGATTCTTGGGTTTCTTGCGGCTTCGGCCGCGGGACACGCTCTTTGTTTCTATCTTTTCCAAATTGTCTATCCGCCAACCGTCGCGCTCTTGCCACCGCCGGCCCGTGTCAGCCTGATTTCCGGTGACTCGGAAGAAAGCCGCACCTTGTTGCGCTGGATCGCGGCGGAAGATCCGGCGCTTGCTTCGACGACGCAGCGGCCGCCCGAGGCGAAAGCGTTCACATTGCCGCAGGTCCATCATGTGCCATCATACATCACACTTCAGCCGGTCTTGAAAGAATTGCCGGCATTCCGGCCAGATCTTCGCTCGCCGAGTTCGCAACCGCCTGGCCCCGTTCCGAGGATGCGCGCGCCTATTCAGTCGCCTCCGCTCGCCGTCCCGACGACGATCATTTTTTCTAAAGAGCTCGGATCACTTGGTGCAGTAAAAAAACCGTCAATGAAATTAACTGCTTCCACTCGCGAGCTGCCACAGAGCGCGAAATTCCGGATCGCGGTGACGGATCGAGGTGTTGTCCGTTATTGTTTCCTGCAAAATTCTTCGGGAGACAGTGCGCTCGATGAACAAGCTCGACATTACCTAGCGCTCTGCCGCTTCGCGGGATCGCACAATGCGAATTCCGGCGAGCAAGATCATCTTAATTGGGCGGCAGCGACAGTCGAGTGGGGGAACGACATCGTCATTCCTCCGCCTGTGCCCGCGGGCAATGTTGTGCCGTGATCCGCGTTACTCTCGCGGTTCTGGTCACGATCTATCTGCTGGTTTTTCTTGCAGCGGTTTTTCTCCTCTGGATATTTGGGGAGTGGAATCGGCGGCGGCGCGAGCGACGCGCGTTACGCCATCGGCTGCGATGCGTGATTTGCGCCTTCGAGTTTGAAGATCGAACGCCTGCTTTGCTACCGCGGTGCCCACGTTGTGGAAGCTTGAACGAACGATTTAAACTGGAGCGAATTTAAAATGGGAATGTGGATTGGCCGCAATCGAAAAGCCCGCGTCACCTACGGCTTTGATGAAATCGCGCTCGTGCCCGGACGTGTTACGATCAATCCGCACGAGGTCGATATCAGCTGGTCTTTGCCGCGGAAGAACGGCGAACCGCTCGAGTTTAAAATTCCGATTCTGGCCAGCGCGATGGATGGCGTTGTCGATGTTCGTTTCGCCGCTGCCATGAGCAAACTCGGCGGCCTCGCGGTTTTGAATCTCGAAGGCGTGCAAACGCGTTACAAAAATCCGCCGGAGGTCTTGCAAAAAATTGTCGAAGCGGACAAAGCCGAGATCACCGCGCTTCTGCAAAAAATTTATCAGGAGCCGGTGCAGGAAGATTTGATCGCGGCGCGCATTCGGCAAATTAAAGATGCGGGCGCGATGGCAGCGGTTAGTTCCATTCCGCAGCGCGCCAAGCAATTCGGCGCGATTGCACAGCAGGCGGGCGCGGACATTTTTGTCGTGCAAAGCACCGTCTCGACGGTTCGTCACATTTCCTCCGAATATCAATCGCTCGATTTGGAAAAATTCTGCCGCGAAATGCAGATCCCGGTGATCGTCGGCAACACTGTCGGCTACGATGTCACGCTCGAGATCATGGAATGCGGTCCGGCGGCGGTGCTGGTTGGTGTTGGACCTGGCGCCGCGTGCACTTCGCGCGGCGTGCTCGGTTTGGGAGTTCCACAAGTTACCGCGACGGTTGATTGCGCCGCAGCGCGCGATGCATATTTCAAAAAAACCGCGCGCTATGTTCCGATTATCACCGACGGCGGGATGAGCAAGGGTGGGGACGTTTGTAAAGCGCTCGCCTGCGGCGCCGATGCCGTGATGGTCGGGAGCGCCTTTGCCAAAGCGCAGGAGGCGCCGGGTTGTGGTTACCATTGGGGAATGGCGACTCCGCACGCCAATCTGCCACGCGGGACGCGCATCAAGGTGGGCGCGACAGGTTCGTTGAAACAAATTCTGTTCGGCCCGGCGGAAGTGGATGACGGCAGCCAGAATCTTATTGGCGCGATCACCACTTGCATGGGAAACGTCGGCGCGCGCACCATCGCCGAATTCCAGCAAACAGAAATTATCATCGCGCCCTCGATCAAAACGGAAGGCAAACTTTTCCAAACCGTGCAAAGCGTCGGCATGGGGAGCCAGTGAAGAAAGTGACGGGTGACAAGTGACTAGTGACAAGCTAACTGTCGTCTAGCTCCACTCCTGTCTCGCCACTTGTCACCCGTCACTCTTCCCTTTGTATGAACGATCGTAGAGTCGTCATCACCGGTTTGGGCGTCGTTACTCCGATCGGCAGTAATCTGGAGACGTTTTGGAATAATCTGCAAAACGGCGTCAGCGGGATCCGGCGCATCCAATTTTTCGATGTCACAGATTATGACTGCAAAATCGGCGGTGAGGTTCGCGACTTTGATCCGAAGGTTTTCTTTAGAAATCCAAAGGATGTTCGGCGGACAGATCGTTTTGCGCAGCTCGCGTTTGCCGCCGCCAAAATGGCCGTAGAAGATGCAGGTATCGAGCTCGAGAAAACCGATCGCAATCGCTTCGGCGTAATCGCGAGCAGCGGCATTGGCGGGCTCGAAACATTGGAGACGCAATACAAAACCTTGCTCACCAAAGGTCCGTCGCGTGTTTCCGCTTTCACCATCCCGATGTTGATCAGCAACATGGCGAGCGGTTTTATCTCGATGGAATTTGGTCTGCACGGCCCGAACCTTTGCATCGTGACGGCGTGCGCGACTTCGAACAACGCCATCGGCGAATCATGGCGCACAATAAAATTCGGAGACGCAGATATTTTTCTCGCCGGCGGATCGGAAGCCTGCATCATCCCGATCGGTCTCGCTGGTTTTTCCGCGATGAAGGCGCTCAGCACGCGCAATCACGAGCCGGAGCGCGCCTCGCGCCCACGCGCGGTGCGAAGATTTATTGCGAACTCGCCGGTTACGGTTTGTCGGCAGATGCCTATCACATGACCGCGCCCGAACCGGATGGGTCGGGGGCGGCGCGCGCCATGCAAATCGCGCTCGATCATGCCCGCATCACGCCGGCTGAAGTTGATTACGTCAACGCGCATGCCACCTCCACCGGGCTCGGCGACATTTGCGAAACCCGCGCCATCAAGACTGTTTTTGGAGAATACGCCCGGAACGGTCTTTCCATCAGCTCGACGAAATCAATGACCGGCCATTTATTAGGCGGGGCAGGCGCGGTCGAGATGGCCGCCTGTTTGCTGGCAATGCGCGATTCGGTTATCCCGCCGACGATCAATCTGGAAAATCAGGATCCGGAATGCGACCTCGACTACACGGCCAATGTCGCCAAGGAAAAGAAAGTGCGGGTCGCGGTGAATAATTCCTTCGGCTTCGGTGGCCACAACGCCACCCTCGTGGCAAAAGAATTTTCTGGGTAGGGCGCGCGTCTCGCGCGTCATGGCGAACGTCTCGTCCGCCATCACAAAATGAATCACTGAAGCGCGTCAGCACACTCCGCTCCTCGACGATGGGAAGCGGCAGACGAGACGCCCGCGCTACCAGCGGATGCAGCGCAACTCAGCGATCGGCGAAGATGGGAGGCGCTGAAATCTCGCGCCTGCTAAAGGCAACGCCGTCGTCGCTGCCCTGCAACGACTTGAACAATTCGGCAACACTTCGCGCGGTACTCGCCGCATAAAACCGCACTAGGCCAACCGTCGTGCGCTGACCGAAGACTGTGATCATGATCGTGTTGTCATCGACCGAGTTCATGAAAATGTGGTTACCGTTGCCCTGATGATAAAGCGCATTGAATTCAACTTCGCCAATCCGGTGCGCTAACTCTCTTGTCGCGGCGAATGATCCCGCCGCCAATGCCGCGATGGTGGTGACGTCCATGATCGCAATATCGCCAAATTGCGAGATGACATTGCCGCCGCGGTCGATCACGATCGTCAAATCGGCATCGGATTTTTGCAAAAAATCAGCCAGAATGCTGTCGAGGATTGCGATATCTTCAACCGTGAAAACGGGAATCGCATTCATACGGTAGCACTCTCTGGATGCGGGACGACAGGTTCGACCGGAATTGCCACCGGCAGCGGAGCGGCTTTCGGCACGCCGCTTTGCTTGCTGAACTTGTGCAGCAAAATTTGCGAGACCGCATTGAGCGACGCGAAAACATTTTGGCCCATGCTGGAAATAACTTCAAAGCTCGGGGCGCGTCGCTTCCGATTGTTCAGCACGTATTCGAGATAATTGACCGGCGCGATATTCGTTAGGTCGCGTTTGTTGTATTGCAGAACGTAGGGGATCTCATCGATTGAGATGTTCTGCTTGGCCAGGTTGTCCTCGAGATTCTTAAAACTCTCCACGTTTTCCTCCGTTTTCTCCCATTGCGAATCGGCGACGAAGACTACGCCATCAACGCTCCGTAAAACGAGTTGGCGCGTGGCGTTGTAAATCACCTGTCCCGGCACCGTGTAGAGCTGAAATTTTGTCACGAAGTTTTTGATCACGACGGCGTTCACCGGCAGAAAATCGAAGAAGAGAGTCCGATCCGCGGCAGTCGCGAGTGAAACAAGATCGCCGCGGTTGGCCGGATTAAGCCGCTGATGAATGTAAGCGAGGTTGGTAGTCTTTCCGCAAAGCGCCGGGCCGTAATAGACGATTTTGAACTGAATTTCGCGGCTCGCGTAATTAATGATCGACATGAGAAGCCTCGGTTTGGGAGTAAATGCGGGAAAGGTTTTCCAACATGTGGGAGACCTGTTCGCGAACCTCCAACGTCAGTTGGCCGTTTGCGTGTAAGGCCGCGAGACAAATGTTGGCATGTCGAAAAAATGTCACGGTCGAGTTCGCGCAATGAACGGTGATCGCGTTGAGATCGCCGAGCTTTGTCTCGAGTAGGTGAGTTTGAAAGCGCTGCAGAAGCGCAGGCGCAATTGCGCAGAGACCTTCCGCACCAATTTCCACCGGGAGATTGCCGGCCAGGCTTAACCCGTCGGCGAAGCTGATCGCGCACGCCCGAACTCCGGGTAGTTGGCTGGCTTGCACAATCACACTTTTCGCGTCGACCGACGCCGCTGACGTTGTCATTTCTTCGGCGGGCACCGCGAACGGCTTCGTACTCGGTGCAGTAGTCTGCTTGAAACGTTTCGCATCTTCTGCCGCGGTCGTGGAAAACGGCGTCTCGATCTCTTCATCAGTTTCGCGTTCTTCCTGGTCGTCACGCATGCGCAACGATTCGGCAGGCACGTTCTTCAGCACTTCCTGCAACGGCAGCAAGATGGGCATCTGCAAATCCTTCGCGCTAAAAAAACGCTGGCACTCTGGCGGCAGCGCTTTCTCGAAAACGTCTGGCGCGACCGCTACGCGGCCGGTGGCTAGCTGCGGTTCGATGAGGGAAAGCGGAAACTCGATTCGCGCCTGCGCCGGTACTTCATTCGGATCTCCGCTTAACTCGAAAACCGGAAAACTTTGCAGAATCGGTTTGAGCGCGAAGCTGATTTTTTTCTGTTCGCTTGTTGTCTGTTTCGGCAGCTCCGGTGGCGGCACGGAGAGGGGCTTGGGGAACGATTCTGTAGTAGGCGGAACAACCGTAAATGGGATGCGCGCCGGTCCGGGCGGTGGGATGGAAACGGTTGAAACGGGTGGCCCGCTTGAGGCTGGAACTCTCTCAGAGGCGGGCTCACCCGTTTCTTTCGGTGGAAGCTGAAATGAAATTCGTTCTGGCGCAGTTTTCGGCCTGTCGGCGGCTCTTCCGGTCGTGGGATTTTCCGTTAGCTCTTTGCGCAGCGGAATCTCGCGCTCCACTTCGTGAGTAGGCGTCGTCGCGATGGCTTTCTCGCTTGCGGCCAGCTGCGTTTGCGCAGAGGCGATCGGTCGTGTCCTTGGCGGCTCGAGTCGCACTGCTGGAATCTCCGCAGTTTGCGACCGCTCGTTAGGCAAATCCAACCGCTCGTTACCGGCCGAAGTCGGTTCCAAAGATGGAGTCTGTCCTTGCCGCACAGCCTGGTCGTGGCGCCCTTGCATTTGCTTGAATGCCTCGAGCACCTTGTGGAACGGCAGCGGGATCTGCGTTGCGTCGGAAGGCGTCACGCTCCGCAAAAAAATCTCTGGCGCCTGCTGGTAAATTGTTCCGAGGGACACGCTCGGTTTGCCTTCGGCCATCCGCTTTTCCAGCTCCGATGCCTTGAGCAAGATGCGGCGCGAAGAATCCAGACTCGCTACCGGTTTCACCAACCCATCCGGCATTTCGGTAACGACATCGACGAGGTCGAGCGAGATTGCTCGTTCCACTTTCGGCTGCAACGCCTGCGCCACCGCTGGCGGCAAATCCTTTCGCGGCGTCGTCTTTCTTCCCGGGGAAAAAGAGATTGTGCGTGGTGATGGCGGAGGCGAAGCGGACGCGGCCAGCTCCGAGTTATCAGTCTCAGAAGTTTCTTGCGTGGAGCCGGTGCGCATCGCATTCGGCGTTACAGTCTTGCTCAGCCGATCGCTTTTTGCCTTCACGATCCGCGGCGGCTTGGATGCCGCTTTAGCCGAAGTCGATCCCGAAGACTTTTTTCGAGTGCTGATTTTTCTGAAACTATCGAGGAACGGAATCTTCATGCCGATTAACGATCCTCCGCAGTGACCCGCCAGATTTCCTCCAGCGTGGTGACGCCCTCGATCGCTTTGTCGATGCCGACCATGCGTAATGTTTTCATGCCCTCGTTCACCGCCTGGTTTTTAATCACCGCCGCCGACGCGCGTTTAATAATCAAGCGCCGTATCGCTTCGCTCACCGGAAGGGCTTCAACGATCGCGAGCCGTCCGAGGTAGCCGCGGCTCTTGCAGCGGTCGCATCCGACCCCGTGGAAAAAGACCACACCTTCGGTTTGTTCGATGTTGAGTTTCTCAAAGATTTCCGGCTCCGGGACAAACTCTTCGCGGCAATTTGTGCATACGCGCCTAACGAGTCGCTGCGCGCAGGTCATGATGATCGAGCTCGAAATGAGGAACGGCTCGATCCCCATATCGTCCAGACGGGTGATCGCACCCGCTGCGTCATTCGTGTGCAGCGTGCTCAAAACCTGGTGACCGGTGAGCGCCGCTTTCACCGCGATATCCGCCGTTTCGTTGTCGCGAATCTCACCCACCATCACGATGTCGGGGTCTTGCCGCAGGATCGAGCGCAGCGCCGATGCGAAGTCGAGCCCGATGTCAGCCCGCACCGAGACCTGATTGATTCCGGTCAGCTCGTATTCGATGGGATCTTCCACCGTCACAATGTTGTATTGGGGATTGTTGAGCTCCTGCAGCACCGAGTAGAGCGTCGTCGTCTTGCCTGAACCGGTCGGGCCGGTGACGAGAATCATCCCATGGGGCGCATCGATTGCCTTGCGGAATTTGCCGAGCGTTCCTTCGTCCAACCCCATTTGTTCAAGGCTGCCGGTCAACGCCGATTTATCGAGAATGCGAATGACGATTTTCTCTCCGTAGGCGGTCGGCAGAATCGAAATACGCAGATCCACTTCTTTACCAAGAACGTTGATCCGGAAGCGGCCATCTTGTGGAACACGACGCTCCGCGATGTTGAGCCCGGCGAGAATTTTGATGCGCGACGTGATCGCCAGCTGCAATGCTTTCGGCGGCGATTCCGCGGCCACCAGTTCACCATCGATCCGGTAACGCAATTTCAGCGTGCGCTGGAAAGGCTCGATGTGAATGTCCGATGCCTTCTCCTTGATCGCCTGTACCAGGATTAGATTGACGATCTTGATGACCGGCGCGTCTTCGCTGTCCGTGGCCAGTCGATCCAGATCGATCTCTTCCCTTTTCGCGGTTTGAACTTCGACATCCGCGCTTTGCGCCACTTCGTCCGCCACCTGACGAAGCACTTGCGTCATGTTCGCCCCGCCGTGCACGCCTGCGAGTGCTTCCGTGACCGCTTTTTCCGTCGCAATCATCGGCACGATCTCGAGCTGCACCCGCCGCTTTAAATCGTCGACAGCGAGAATGTTCGTCGGATCGGCCATCGCCACGAAAAGTTTTCCGTTCAGGCGCGCGATCGGGACGAGCTTGTTCGTCTTTGCCATGTCCCTGGGAACGAGCGACATGATCGCTTCCGGCACCCGCAACTTCGCCAGATTAATCGGCGGCGTGTTCAGGCAGCGGCCCATGCTGAAGGCCATGTCCTGTTCCGTGACGAATTGCTTGTCCGTCAAAATCTTGAGCAGCCGCCCGCCTTCTTTGCGCTGCATACTCACCGCCTCCTCCAGCTGATTCGGGAGGAGCAACCCGTCCTCGATCAGGACGTCGGCGATGCGTTCTCCGAAAGATTTGCTTCTCATCACTCGTTAGGCCGCGAATCCAGCCGGTAAATACTTTGCAATGCTTTCAGAATCGCATCCGGTCGCGCCAGGTACCACGCCACCGTGTAATCGAGCGATTGTTGCACCGCTTCACGACCCGCCGCATCGAACGGATTGCAGCACGCCACCATGATCGTGCGGCTGACCAGATCGAACGGCACGAAAAGCCGGCCCAGCGTCAGATAATCCGGCAACATCCGCACCACCTGCCGGTCGATGTCGTAATACTCCAGCGGCACGTAGGCGAACTTCGTCCGGTCGATCAATCCCGAGAGCACACGATCGAGCTTGTCGGTTTCCTGCCGGCAAAGTTTTTCCAACAGCGAAGCCGCCAGCGCCTGCCCGCTCAAATCCTTGTTCAGCAGCTTGACCGTCTCGAGCGCGTTCGTCACCTCTTCCTCGGGAAAGAGCTGTTGCACGATCAGGAATTTAGCCAGCGCATCGTCACCGCGTTCCCCCAGCTGCGGATGCCGATCATGTTGCGCGCCCCGTGTTTCGGGCAGTTCGATCAGCGACGCGCCGTTCGCCCCCACGCCGCCCCCGAGCTCCGTCGCCGTCAACCCCGTCTTGCCGTCTCCGGCCGCCGGCGCCTCACGCGCGTGCTGGAGGCGATTCTCGATTTCGCCGAGGAGCGCCAGCACATCCGGCGCATTCGGATCCTTGAGCAAAAGGACTTCGCACTCCTGCATGGCGAGCGTATAAGAGCCTGCGCTGAAATAAGCTTCCGCCAGCCGGCGCGAGACTTTCAACGCATCATCGAGCTTCCCGATTTTGCGATAGCCTTCCTTGAGGATCTCGAGCGATTGATAATCATCAGGCTGTGTTTGAGTAATGGCCTCAAACATCTCGATCGTCTGAACGATCTGGCTCCGCTCTTCCTCTGACAAAGTGTGTTCCAGCACGATCCATTGTAAAAGCTAGAACCATGCCTATAGCACCGGCTCGGTCCGCCCAAATCGCTTTAATTTCGTCGTGTGTCGCCCTTTTCCCGCTCTAACCGGAATCGTTGCTCCCGACTGATCTTTCGATATTCCAGAGTTCGATCTTCGGCGTTCGATGTTCGATGTTCAGCGTTTTTTGGCTCCGTTCTCCGTCTTTCCCTCAGGGAGAGAATTAAAGTGAGCGTCACAACCACCTTTCTTGCGGCTCCGAATTTTGTTCTCGGCTTTCGCGATCGACTCACGATAAATTTAATACCCCCAAGCCCGCGCAGTGAAAACTCGATCCAGTCGGATAAAACCGGAACGCTGCCGCTCAGCTTCGGCTTCCTCGCCCTCGTCACTTGTCACTCATCACTCGTCACTTCGTTCTCCCCCTTCCGCTTTTACATTGATCGAGTTGCTCGTCGTCATTGCGATTATCGTCATCTTATCAGTGCTAGTAGTGCCGGCTTTCACTAACCTCAACAGCGCTGGCGACGTCACCAGCGCCGCCCATACAATCAAAGGCGTCCTTGAACAGGCCCGCACCTATGCGATGGCCAATAATACCTACAGTTGGGTCGGGTTTTTTGAGGAGGACGTCACGAACTCAACTCCTGCCGTGGCAGGAAATGGCAGGCTGATCATGTCGATAGTTGCCTCGAAGGACGGGACGAATGTGTATGGCTCAAATACGGGTACCATTGATCCAACCAAGCTGATCCAGATCAACAAACTCATTAAGATCAACAACGTGCACCTTCCGCTTTTTGCGGTCGGCTCAGGCACAGGCGATACCTTTGATACTCGTCCTGTTCTTCGGTTTGATCCGACGGGTGGTTACAACTATTCCAGATTTGGAGAGCTTAACGCTTCGACGCCCAACACTGCGCCATATACGACGCCTTATAACTTCCAGTATCCGGTCGGCAACCCAGCGCCTACGGCACAATATACCTTTAAAAAGATCCTTCAATTTAACCCTCGCGGTGACAGCAGAGTCAACGGTGATAGTTACGAGGTTCGTCGCGTTGTCGAAATTGGCCTGCTTCAGACGCATGGGAGCACGCTCCCAACCCCAGTTAGCGGGGCTGGCACATCCACCGTCACGTACAGCGGAAACGTCGTTGCTCTTCAGCTAAGCGGCTTCGGGGGCAACATTAGAGTCTACAGACGATGAATCACAAGGCTGAATCCTCCAGCGCATTCTCCCTTGTTGAAATAACTCTCGCTCTCGGCCTCGCTGCTTTTTCGCTGATCGCAATATTCGGATTGCTCGTCACGGGAACGCAGACCAATCATACGGCGATTGAGCAGTCAGCTTCTGGCGACATTTTGGCTGCTGTCGCCGCCGATTTACGGGCGACCCCGACAACTAGCTCCACATCAACCCAATTCGGCATCACTATCCCAAGCAACACCACGTTATTTTTTAATGCTGTTGGGCAGTCCTCAACGATACAAGCTAACGACTCGCGTTATCGGTTGGCAATTACCTTTCTGCCCAATGGCGGTGGTCGCACCGCAACATTCGTCGATTTAAAGATGACTTGGCCAGCATCGGCTAGTCCGACCGCAGCTGCTACAAGTTCTGCAGAAACCTTTGTTGCCTTGGACCGGAACTAGGCTTGAATAATGCGCCCGAACCGAGGTTTTACTCTCGTCGAGATGCTAGTCTCGATTGGTGTCCTCGCTATTCTTGTACTACTCATCAGTCGGCTAGTGAATAGCGCGACGGCGGTTGCCACATTGGGCAATAAGCGAATGGATAGTGATAGCCAGGCGAGGCCGTTGCTCGATCGGATGGCGATTGATTTTTCTCAAATGATCAAGCGTTCAGACGTTGACTACTTCGTAAAACAACCTGCCAATCTTGAAACTGGACCCAACCCTACCACTGGCCAAAATGATCAGATAGCATTTTATAGTCAGGTAGAAGGATATTCCCCAGCTATCTCGCAAAGCCATCTCTCGCTTGTAGCGTATCGCATAAACTCCGACCCGTCTTCACCTGCTTACAATAAGCTGGAAAGACTTGCCAAAGGACTCATCTGGAACGGCCAACCTGCGCCTACTCCGACGGCAACGCCTACACCGACGGTCGTTCCAATTGTATTCTTGCCCATACCTCTGGCCTCTCCGCTACCTTCTCCGCTTCCTTCGCCGATGCCGAGTCCTTCGCCCTCACCTGCATGGCCGCAAGCTGGGGACATGTCTAGCGATCCTGACTACGAAACCGTCGGTCAGTACGTGTTTCGTTTTGAGTACTACTACCTCTTGAAAAACGGGAAGTTATCTGAGACGCCTTGGGACTCGACCACTGGCCATCAAAAGGTAGCAGGCATGCAGGATGTGGCGGCGATTTGTGTCGTCATCGCAGCATTGGATCAAAGGAGACGGAGTTTACTTTCCGATACTTCGAATCCTGCGCAGATTGTTACTCTCGCAAGACGGATGGTGGACTTTTCCGGCTCTCTGCATCAGCCGGGGAATACCGAAACAAAATCCGGTGATCTTGCTGCGCAATGGCAGTCAGCGCTTGATGCAACGACTGATCTGCCTCGAGCAGCCATTACGGGTATCCGCATCTATCAGCGCAACTTTTATTTGTCTTCCATCAAATGAGTCCCGCATTGTCTGCTAATTCTAAAAATCGAGGCGCGGCCTTAGTCATAGTACTCGCCTTTCTAGTTTTAGTCAGCGGGCTTGTGGTTGCCTACCTGTCTCGCACAGGTACAGATCGACAGCTAGCGCACGGAACTTTCAACGAGACCCGCGCTGATATACTGGCTCGTAGCGCGCTTGACCTTGTTGTCGCTGATCTTAAACAGGAGATCGCGGCAGGTTCTACTTTGTCAACCGATGCCAACGGCAGTAATCCAATCTACACGCCCACGAGTAATGCGAACATGCTGCCGATCGTCAGCGGCACCCCCTCACCTACCTCGACCCCATCCTCTAACATGGTACGCCGGAGCATACGCTCCGATCCCATCCCTGCTCCTGGAGTCGCCAGTCGCGCGTCGGCAATTAACTCCACTACCGATGTCTCGCTAAACGGCCGTTCCATGAGTCTGCCTCGATGGAACAAGCACTATCTGATTCCAAGACTGAACGCATCATCTATTGCGCTAGATTCAACACCTGTTGCGAGCTTCACTGCTCCGGATTGGGTGTTGGTTACAAGGAATGGGCCAACTGCCTTCACTAGCTGGAGTGCGGCATTAGCGGATGCAACACCAACGAATGCGAGTTATGCGGTAGGAAGATATGCTTACGTTATCTATGATGACGGGGGACTCCTTGACGTTAATGCCGCCGGTTATCCAAACCCCTCGTCCTCGCCATCTACATACACTCAAAACATAGGGAGAAAAGGCGCTATAGCATACGCGGATTTAACTGCTTTGCCTACCTCGACCGCGAGCCCTGCTCCTACTTTTCCGCCCGGCCAGGTGAACAATATAGTAGGCTGGCGGAATTACGCCTCTGCACAACCCGGGGGGGACTTTCAAAGCAACTTTACATTTACAGCGGTCGGAGCTCAAAACTACATGAACCTTGTTGCGGCTAATAAAGGTTTCCTCACTGTAGCAGCGAATATTTGGAATGAACGCACTGACCAAGCCTTCGTTACACGCCAACAGTTGCTAAGCTTTCGCAGTGCGACCGGTTTTTCGCAAAACGCTCTCCAGTTTCTCACGACTTTTTCGCGCGAACTAAACAGGCCTTCATGGAAACCGTACACTCCGACAGGCAGCACGATCGATTATGCCGCTCAAGCGGACAACGCCACAGCCATTAACAGGAACCTTCTAAAGATACGTGTCACTGGTGCGTTTCCGAGAGCAGATGGAACGCAGGCAGTCGTGGGAGAGCCACTTTTGAAGACACGGTTTGCGTTAACCAGAATCAACGAACTTACAAACACGGCTAACACCAATATCCAACGCGATTTCGGCCTGAAATGGAACTCTGGGGCGCTCCACTGGGATTATGTTGGAGCTAGTGGTTCGACAGTCCAGAGCACAATTAAGCGACTCGATCAAGTAACGGCCGAGAACCGCGAACCCAACTTCTTTGAAATCCTGAAGGCTGTCATCTTGAGCGGCTCGGTTGGATTAGGCACCACTGCTAATACCTTCATTGCTGCCGAAACGAAATACTACAGCACGACAAATAATCTGAGCGCCGATTACCAGATCATGCAGATCGGCGCGAACGTTATCGATCATTGGGATACTGATAACGTTCCGACCTTCATCAACTTCG
>WNFG01002599.1_pt1 | contig 17848 bp, 12 predicted proteins | sample 5400431 | NCBI WGS metagenome assembly WNFG01 (sample SAMN13153346, study PRJNA577476) | soil metagenome | isolation source: 120 cm saprolite under Douglas fir tree site 2 hole 3 replicate 2 | place: USA:California | collected 2015-04-18 | reverse complement strand
GGGGATGGCCTTGCGGAGAGAAGCGTTCTGACGAGCGTTAAGCGGCGTTATTGGCGCGGTCTGGCGACTGATGCGACCGGAGAAGTCGTCAAGCGTCGCGATCAGTTCCCCAAGAGTCCGCATCCGGTTTGTACGTGCCTGCGGAGTACGGCTCCGCATCGAACGCTCACCTTCTCTGGAGTCTCCCGTGGGTTTGAACGAAGTCCAGCAAGCGGTGGATCGCTGGATCGACCAGTATGGCAGGGGATATTTCGCCCCGCTCACGAACCTCGCCCGGCTCACCGAGGAGGTCGGCGAACTCGCGCGCGAGATCAACCACCGGTTCGGCGAGAAGCCCAAGCGGCCCGACGAGACCGAGGGATCGCTCGCGCTCGAGCTGGCCGATATCCTGTTCGTCGTCATCTGCATCGCCAACTCGCAACACATCGACCTCGATGACGCCTTCGCCGGCATGATGGCGAAGGTCACGTCCCGCGACGCCAACCGCTGGACCAAGAGGGAACGTTGATATCTGGCTGTCCGAAAGCGCACACCGATAGTCCGGCGTCAAGCGGCCAGAGTGAGGTGTGGGGCTTGCTCATGGAGGTTAAGATAAGCCTCCCGACCGAAGCCGGCGGATTCAACCTTCGAGAACGTGACAGCGTGACTCTCTTTCATCTGTTCGAATGGGGCGGTGCGGCGTTTGGTCTCACGCTTGGGGCCAACATCGGATATACGGAATACGGCTGGGTTGGCGGTATCCTCGGCGCGCTCGTCGGGGCGCCGATGGGCTGGCTCCTCGGGCGCGTCCCTTACTCCGTGGGACGGCTATGGCTCCATCGTGTCCTCGCGAGGGAGACGGTAGACGAGCTGCGGGCTCGCCTGAAGGACCGGGTCATGTATTCGCTCTACCTGCCTGTGATGGAGGAGTTGCGACAGCGCGGCGCGGACGTCCGGCGCGAGCTTCCCGTGGCGACTACCTTGCTCGCTGCGGAGACCGCATGGGAACGCCATCACGGTTGGCAATTGCTTCGGTGTTTCTTTCCAGACGTGGCCGCGACGATTCCCGACTACGATCCAGCGCAGCCGGCCGCCCAGTGCCGGGCGAAGGTTGCAAGCATCGGCAGCTCAATCTCGACTCCAGCGGGTCCGAAGTAGCGTGGCGGCAACCGGGGGGGCAACCGGGCAGCGCTGGCGGTCCGCATCAGTTCCTAACGGTGCTAAATCGCGCTTCGTGTTGGGTTCTCAGCTCGGGAGGAGCGGTCGGCACAGGCTACGAGCTGCCATCGCCGGCAGCGCTTGGCGCCCTTCCTTATATTGGCCGATCCAGCGATCGACCACCTGCTGTGCTGCGCCGAAGGACACGGGAGGCTCCGGGGAATCGTGATGGCCGAGCTGCCGCCGCTGGTCGCGCCGTTTCGGGGCGAGCGCTACACCGCCAAGGGGGGCCTGGACGCGCTGATCGCACCGCCCTACGACGTGATCTCCAAGGAAGACCGCGCGCGCTACGCCGCACGGGACCCCCACAATATCGTTCATCTGATCTTGCCGGAAGCGCCCGCCGGCACGGACCGCTATGCGCGCGCCGCCGCCGAGGCGGCGGCGTGGCGTTCGGGCGGCGTGCTGCGCGCAGATGCGGGAGAATCGGTCTACATCGTAGCGCAGGAGTACGCGCTGCCGTCGGGCGAGCGGCGCACGCGGACCGGGATGTTCGCGGCCGTGCGGGCCGAGCCGTTCGCGACCCGCCGGGTGCGCCCGCACGAGCAAACTCACTCGGCGGCCAAGGCCGACCGGCTCGCGCTGTTGCGCGCCACGCGGACCAATCTGGAAGCGATCTTCCTGCTCGCGCCCGATGGGGACCGGGCGCTCGAGCGGACGCTCGTCGCGGCGACGTCGGGCGTGCCGGCGGTCCGCGCGGAGCTCGACGGCGTCCGCATCCGGTTGTGGGTGGTCTCCGGGGAGCCGGCCGCCGCGCTCGCCCGCTTGGCCGGCCGCGCCCAGCTCTACATCGCCGATGGCCACCATCGCTACGAGACGGCCGTCGCCTATGCGGCGGAAGCCCCGCAGGCGGACCGCGTGCTCGCGCTCATCGTGTCGGCGGGTGATCCCGGCCTCACGATCCTTCCCACCCACCGCATCATCTTCGGCGCGGAGCGCGACACCGCCCAGCTGATTGAGGCGTGGCGGCAGTGGTTCGAGGTGGGCCGGGTGGCGCCCTGCATGGATCGGATCGAGCGCCTCGCCGAGCTGGGGCGGGAGCGGACGGCGTGCCTGGTCGCGTTTCCGGAGGGCCAGGACGTGAGCCTCGTCTTGAAGCGCGACGCGCCGCTCGACCGCGTACCGGGCCTGGGAGGCGCGCCGGCGATTCGCGACCTCGACGTCGCCCGAATCGAGACGTTGGTGGTGCAGCACATCCTGGGCGCCGGTACGGCGACGCCATCGCTCGCGTACACCGCCGACGCCCAGGCGGCGTTCGCGGCGGTGCGGAGTGGTCGGGCCGCTGCGGCGGTGCTTCTCAACCCCACGAAGGTGACGGAGGTGTTCGCCGTCGCCGACGCCGGAGCGGTGATGCCGCCCAAGTCGACCTACTTCGTGCCCAAGGTGCCGAGCGGGCTCGTGCTGCGCCCGGCCTGACGCCGTGTATCTTACGACGCCATGAGCGGCCGGCCCCGCGAGCGCATCCTCGCGAACCTCGAAGCGATCTACCGCGAAGCTTACGACCGCGCCAAGGCGGCGGGCGACCAGATCCGCATGGTCGACCTGGACGCCTCTTATCAGCGCGAGCAGTTGCTGCTCGAGGTCCTGCTGGACGTGCGCGACGCGGTTCAGGCAGGCCGGGCGCCCGCGCCCGGCGACGGGGGCAGCGGGGGCGGGGGCGGTGACACGCGCGCGAAGACCGACCCCATCGCCGCGCTCGAGACGATTCATCGCATCACCAAACTCCGCTAACAAGGAACCCGCGTGCGCTCCCGCACCGCCCTCCTAGCACTCTTGTGCCTCGCCGTCGCTGGCTGCGGGCCGCGGGCCGACCTCGTCATCACGGGGGGCCCGGTCTGGACCGGACTGTCGAGCGGCGTGCCGCGCCCGGGTGCGGTCGCGATCGCGCGGGGCAAGATCCTCGCGGTCGGAGACTCGAGCGACGTGGCGCGCTACGTCGGCCCCAATACCGCGGTCGTGTCCGCGGGAGGCGGTCTCGTCGTCCCCGGCTTCGCCGACGCCCACACCCACTTTATCGACGGTGGGTTTCAGCTCGCCTCCGTGGACCTCCGCAACACGGCGACGCCTCAGGAGTTCATTCGCCGCCTCAAGGAGTTCGCGCTCACCCGGACGCCGGGTGAGTGGGTTCTGGGCGGGGACTGGGACCATACGCTCTGGCCCGGCCAACCACTGCCGCGGCACGACTGGATCGACTCGGTCACACCCCATAATCCCGTGTTCGTGTATCGACTGGACGGGCACGAGGCGCTCGCCAACGCCGCGGCGATGCGCGCGGCGGGCGTCACGGGCGCCACGCCCACGCCCGTCGGGGGGGAGGTCCTGCGTGACCCGAGGACCGGCGACCCGATCGGGATCTTCAAGGACGGCGCGCTCGGTTTGGTCGGCCACGCCGTCCCGGCGCCGTCTCCCGAGCGGCGCGACTCGGCGCTCGCCCGCGCGCTGGCGCACGCCGCCGCACTCGGCGTGACCGCGACGAGCCACATGGCCGCCTCGTGGGAAGATCTCGCGAGCTACCGTCGGCTCGAGCGGGCCGGCCGGCTCACGCTGCGCGTGGCCGTCTACCTGCCGCTCGACGCGTGGCAGGCGGTCGCGGACAGCGTGCGGCGGGGCGGGGCGGGGGACGCCTGGGTGAAGATCGGCGGACTCAAGGGCTTCATGGACGGCTCGGCGGGCTCGCGCACGGCGTACTTCTTCGAGCCCTACAGCGACTCGGCCGGCTACCGCGGACTGCTGCAGCATCCCGAAGCCGACATGCGGCGCTGGATCGGCAACGCCGACTCCGCGGGCCTCCAGGTCGCGGTCCACGCGATCGGCGACCGCGCCAACGCGATCCTGCTCGCCATCTACGATAGCGTGGCGCGGGCCCACGGCCCGCGCGACCGGCGCTTCCGGGTCGAGCACGCCCAGCACCTGCGTCCCGAGGACATTCCGCGCTTCGGCACGCTCGGCGTCATCGCTTCGATGCAGCCCTATCACGCGATCGACGACGGCCGCTGGGTGGAGCGGCGCATCGGACCGGTGCGGATCAAGACCACCTACGCGTTCCGCACGCTGCTCGACAGCGGCGCAAAGCTGGCGTTCGGCTCCGATTGGACCGTCGCGCCGCTGGACCCGATCCTGGGCGTCTACGCCGCGGTCACGCGCCGCACCTTGGACGGCAAGCACCCCGAAGGCTGGGTGCCGGAGCAGAAGATCTCGCTCGCCGAGGCGCTCCGCGGCTACACGGCCGGGCCCGCCTACGCCACGTTCGACGACGGCACGCGCGGCGTTCTCGCCCCGGGCCGTGAGGCCGATCTAGTGGTGCTCGATGGCAATCTGTTCCGCGTGCCACCCGATTCGCTGGACCGCGTGCGGGTGCGCTACACGATCGTCGGCGGGACGGTGGTGTACCGAGCCCCCGCGCGCTGAGCGCCGCGTCTCAGCCGGCCGCTCGGCCCGCCGGGCGGCTCAGGGCGGGTAGGAGAGCCCCGCCTCCTCGGGCGTGAGCGGCGTGGCGCCCTGCTGCTCGACGCCGGCCTCCAGCACCTCGCCCAGGACCAGCGTGTGGTCCCCGCTCGGCAATGTCGCGACCACTCGACACTCGACCCAGCCCAGGGCCTCCGTGAGGATGGGGGCCCCGGAGGTAGGTGCCGGTTTGGTCTTGATCCCCTTGAGCTTGTGGGGTGCGGTCGCCGAGGCCCGACCCAGCTTGGCCGCCAGCTCCTTCTGCCCCTGACGCAAGATGTTGAGCGCGAAGTGGTGCGCGTCGCGGACCATCCCTATTGTCTTGGAATTGTTTTCGACTGCCACGACGACCATGGCGGGGTCGAACGAGGCCTGGCTCACCCACATCGCGGTGAGGCCGTGCTCGTCGCCCTCGTGCTTCACCGTGAGGGCGTAGAGGCCGTAGCGGAACTGGCGCAGCACGGTTTCCTTGGCGGCGTCGTTCATGGCAACAATATTGCTCCGCTCGGGAGCAGCCGCCACGCGCGGTGTCCACTATCTTTGGAGCCATGGCGACACGCACGCAACTCGGGCCCCGGGCCGCCAAGTCGCTGTCGAAGGCCGACCTCATCGACATGTATCGCGTGATGCTCCTGTCGCGCCGCATCGACGACAAGGAGGTCCAGCTCAAGCGGCAGAACAAGATCTTCTTCCAGATCTCGGGCGCGGGCCACGAGGCCGTCCTCGTGGCCGCCGGCAAAGTCCTGCGGCCCGCCTACGACTGGTTCTATCCCTACTATCGCGACCGCGCCCTGTGCTTGAGCCTCGGCATGACGCCGACCGAGATGCTGCTCGCGGCGGTCGGGGCGGCCGAGGACCCGAACTCGGGCGGGCGGCAGATGCCGTCCCACTGGGGCGACAAGGCGCTGCACATCGTGAGTCAGTCGAGCCCCACCGGCACGCAGCTCCTGCAGGCGGTGGGGTGCGCGGAGGCGTGGCTGCGCTACGAGCATCTCGACGCCATCACCGACAAGCCGATCAAGCGAGACGAGATCGTGTACGTCTCCGCCGGCGACGGCACGACGAGCGAAGGCGAGTTCTGGGAGGCCATGAACAGCGCCAGCAATCTGAAGCTGCCGGTGCTGTTTCTCATCGAGGACAATGGCTACGCGATTTCGGTGCCCGTCGAGGTCCAGACGGCCGGCGGCTCGGTGTCGAAGCTCGTCCGCACCTTCCCCGGTCTCCTGGTCGAGGAGGTCGACGGCTGCGACCCCGTCGCCTCCTACGAAGTGTTGCAGCGCGCCGCGGAGTATGTGCGCCAGCGGAAGGGCCCCGCCTTGGTGCACGCCCACGTCATCCGCCCCTACTCCCACTCACTCTCGGATGACGAGGTGCTGTACCGGCCGCCCCGGGAGCGGGAGGCGGACGCGCGGCGCGATTGCCTGCAGGTGTTCCCCAAGCGGCTGATCGCCGACGGGGTCGCCACCGAGGCGGAGCTCGCGGCCGTGAAGCGCCGAGTCGAGGAGGAGATCGAAGTGGCGGCCGACATGGCGCTCGCCTCGCCCCAGCCCGCCCCCGAGACCGCCTTGGCGTATGTGTACTCGCCCGACGTGGATCCCACCTCCGAGCAGTTCGACACGGAGGATGACCCGCAGTTCGGGGGCGATCCCACCACCATGGTGGATCTCCTGAACGGGTGCTTGAAGGACGAGATGGCGCGCGAGCCCCGCATCCTCGTGTTCGGCGAAGACGTCGCCGACGTCAGCCGGGAGCAGTACCTGGCGCACCTCAAAGGAAAAGGCGGCGTCTTCAAGGTCACCTGGGGATTGCAGCGCCAGTTCGGGAGTGAGCGCGTGTACAACTCCCCGCTCGCCGAAGCGAACATCGTGGGCCGCGCGATCGGCCTCGCGACCCGGGGCTTGAAGCCCGTGGTCGAGATCCAGTTCTTCGACTACATCTTCCCCGCCTACCACCAACTCCGCAACGAGCTCGCCACGATGCGGTGGCGCTCGAACAACGCCTTCAGCTGTCCGGTCGTGGTGCGCGTGACCTACGGCGGCTACCTGAAGGGCGGCTCGATCTATCACTCCCAGACGGGCGCGGTCGTCTTCACCGCCGTGCCCGGGCTGCGGGTCATCTGCCCGAGCTCGGCCCTGGACGCCAACGGGCTCTTACGGACCGCGATCCGCTGCGACGACCCCGTCCTCTTCCTCGAGCACAAGCATCTCTATCGCCAGACCTACAACAAGGCGCCTAACCCTGGGCCGAACTTCATGATCCCGTTCGGCAAGGCGAAGCGGGTGCGCGCCGGCCGCGACCTGACGGTCGTGACCTACGGCGCCCTGGTGCAGCGCGCGCTCGTGGCCGCGAAGCAGCTCGAGGAGACGGACGGGGTGAGCGTGGCGGTGATCGATCTGCGGAGCCTGTCGCCGGTCGACTGGGAGACGGTGGTCGCGGCGACGCAGGAGACCGGGAAGGTGCTCGTCGCCTACGAGGATTCGCTCTCCTGGGGCTACGGCGCCGAGGTCGCGGCGCGGCTCGCCGACGAGTGCTTCCCCTGGCTCGACGCGCCCGTGAAGCGGGTGGCCGCGACCGACACGTTCGTCGGCTACGCTCCGAGCCTCGAGGATTTCATCCTGCCACAAGTGGAGGATCTCGTCACCGCGTTGCGCGAGTTGCATGCGTTCTAGCGCCGCGCGCGCGTACAGCCTGCTGTTCTTCTTGTCCGGGGCCACGGGCCTCGTGTACGAGCTCCTGTGGGTCCGCGTGCTGTACCAGTCGTTCGGCTCCACCATCCAATCGGTCACGACCGTGGTGGCCGCCTACATGGGCGGCCTGGGCCTCGGGGCCTGGCTGTTCGGGCGCCGCGCGGACCGCCACGCCAAGCCGGCGGCGCTGTACGGCTGGCTCGAGATCGCCATCGGCGGGTTCGGCCTGGTCTCGCCGCTCGTGCTCGCGCTCGCGCACCGGGTCTACGTCGGCACGGCGGGCGCGCTGGCGCTCGGGAGCGGGGCGAGCGTGGCGCTGCGCTTCGGCCTCGCGGCGCTGGTGCTGCTCATCCCGACGACCCTGATGGGCGGGACGCTGCCGGCGTTGACCAAGGGGTTCATGGGCGCCGAGCGCGACCGGCTACAGCCCTCGCTCGGGCGCCTGTACGCGCTGAACACGCTCGGTGCCGTCGTCGGCACGGCGCTCGCCGGGTTCGTCCTGGTGGAGCGCGTCGGGATCCAAGGCTCGCTCATCGGGACGGCGGCGGTGAACCTGGCGCTCGGGGCCGCGGCCCTGGCGCTCGCCCAGCCGCTCGAGCCCGGCCCCGCAGCGCCGCCCGGGCGCGCGCCCGCCCCGGACACGCTGCGGCGCCTCGCCCTCGTCCTGCTCGCGCTCACCGCGTTCGCCTCGCTGCTCGACGAGATCGCGTGGACCCGCGTGCTGGTGATGGTGGTCGGGGGATCGACCTACGCCTTCACGCTCGTGCTCCTCATGTTCCTCTTGGGCATCGGGTTGGGGAGCGCCGTCGTGGCGGGGCGGCGCACGGCGCGTCCCACGACCGCCGCGGACGCGGCCGTGGCGCAGGGGATCACGGGCGCGGGCGCCGCGCTCCTGCTCGGCTTTTTCGGCGCGCTGCCGCTCTACATCCTCGCCGTGCTCCAACATCCGGGCTTCGGTACGACCGCCCGCCTCGCCCTCCTAGGCGTCGCGGTGGGCGCGGTCGTCCTGATCCCGGCGATCGGTATGGGCTTGAGCTTCCCGCTCCTCGCCGACTTGGCCGCGCCACGCGACGCGGCGCGCGGGGCGGACGTGGGCGCCGCCTATGCGCTCAATACGCTGGGCAGCATCGCCGGCGCCGTGCTCACGGGGTTCGTCCTCGTCGTCGCGCTCGGCACGGAGACCACGCTGCGGATCGGCCTCGTCGTGAACGGTGTGGTCGCCCTGGTGCTCGCGATCTATGCGGCGCGTGGGGTGGCGGAAGGGTCGGCGGAGCATCGCGCGCTGCAGTCGCGCGTGCTCGTCGGCGGCCTGCTCGGGAGCGTGGCCCTGGGCGCCGCCTTCACCGCTCCCGGCTGGAGCACGCGCTTGATCGACCTGGGTCCCACGATCTATGGCCGCCAGCCAATGGACGCCGCGGGCCGCCGCGCGTTCCTCACCCACCGCGGCACCCGCCAGCTCGCGTTCCGCGAGGGCTGGAACGCGACGGTGAGCGTGTGGGAGGGCCTGAGCGGCCGGACCCTGCGGCTCAACGGCAAGGTGGACGCGTCGGACCACGGCGACATGAACACCCAGATCATGCTGGGCCTGGCTCCGGCGGCGGCCCGGCCCGAGCCCGCGTCGGCGCTCGTGATCGGCTTCGGCAGCGGCGTCACGACCCGGGTCCTTTCCCAGGTGCCGGGCATGCGGCGCGTGCGGGTGGTGGAGATCGAGCCCGCGGTGCTCGCGATGAGCGGTCTGTTCCAAGGGGTCAATGATTCGGTCCTCGCGCGCCGCACGGTCGAGGCGGTGGTGGACGACGCGCGCAGCGCGCTGCAGCTGCACGACGACCGGTTCGACGTGATCGTCTCTGAGCCCTCGAACCCGTGGGTCGCCGGCGTGGCGACGCTCTACACGCCTGAGTTCTTCCGGATCGTGCGCTCGCGCCTCGCGGAGGACGGCGTGTACTGCCAATGGGTGCAGGTGTACCAGCTGCCGCTGCCCGTGGTCGCCAGCGTGGTGCGCAACCTGCGCGCGGTGTTCCCGCACGTGGAGGTGTGGTTCTCGAGCAGCCTCGACTTGATGGTGCTCGGGTCGGGCAGGCCGATCCGCTACGACCGCGCCTGGCTCGCGCGGCTCCTCGCGCCCGCCACGTCGGTGGGGGCGTTGAGCCGGGAGTGGCTGGGGGTCGATTCGGCGGGCGATCATTTCGGCCGCCGCTTGCTCGGCGAGGCCGGGGCCGCGCGGCTCGCCGAACGGGCGACGCTCGCGCACTCGGACGATCGGCCCGAGCTCGAGTTCGTGGCGGCGCGGCGCTTCCTCGATCCGGTGTGGGACCCCTACGTCTTCGATTCCCTCGTGGCGATCGGCGTGCGGGCGGGCGACGTGCCCGGCACCTCGCCGGTGCTCCTCGCGCGGGCGATGACCGCGCCGCGCGGCGCGGCCACCCAGCTCGCGCTGCTCGAGGCGGCGCACCGCGCCGCACCCGGGGACCCGGTCTGGACCGTGCGCCTCGCCCGGGCGCGCTTCACGGCCGGCGACTCGGCGTTCGCCGACAGCGCGCTGCCGCGCCTGCTCGCCCGCTCGCGCCACCCCGAGGCGCTGCTGTTCGCGGCCGGGCTGGCGCAGCACCGCGGGGACACGACCCGGCGCACCGTCCTCTTGCGTGAGATCCTGGCGCGGGGCGGGGACTCAGCCGAAGCGGAGGCGGGATTGGCGGCGGTCGCGGCGCGCGCCGGGCGCTGGTCGGAGGCGGCCGCGGGGCTGTTCCGCGCGCTCGCGATCGGCCGTGGCACCTACCGGCATCCGCTGCCCGCGGACGCCGTGCGCGAGGCGCTCACACCGCTCGCGCTCACGGGCCCGCCCCGGCTCGCCGACAGCGTGCTCGCCACGGCGGTGCGCCTGCACCCGGGATGGGCGACGCTGTACGAGTTGCGCGCGACGGTGGCCCTGCGCGACGGGCGCTGCCCGGACGCGGCCACCCAGTTCCTGACGCTGGACGAGTTTGCGATTGACCCGGCGGATGCGCCCGACCGGCTGCAGCGCTGCCGCCGCGGGGAGACGCGCTAGGCGCCGGGCTGCTCGCCCAGCGCTTCCTTGATTTCGCCGGCCGCGGCGATCACATGGTCCACATCGCGCGATAACGCGCGCGCCTGCTGCGTGGCGCGGGTCAGGTCGTCGAGCACGACGGCGACCCCGGCCGAGCGGAGCCGCAGCAGGTCGAAGCGCACGTTCTGCATCGCCAGGACGCAGGACTCGAGCTGGTCGGCCACCAGCTGCCGCCGCGTGAGCAGGTCGGTCAGCGCCTGGCGCTGGCGGGTGAGCAGGCCGATCTGCCGCTCGCGCTCCGCGCCCTCGGGCTGCCGCCGCGTCGCCGCCATCTTCTCCTCGAGCCGCGCGAGGGCCCGTTCGTCCACGCTGCCGCTCATGGCGTGCAGCATGCGGGCGAGCTCCTCGGCGCGGTTCAGGAGCGCATCCGCCGTCGCCACGATGTCGGGCAGGAGCTTCCGCTCCGACTTGGGGAGACGATCCACGATGCGCAGGATCGCCTTGCGATCGCTGCGCGCCTGCTGCACCGGCTCCGCGTCGCGCCCGAACTCGTCCGTCGTCGCCCGCGGCAGCTCGACCGGGCGGCTCCCGCCCGCCGCGAGGCGCGCCTCGATCGCGTCCGGCGCAGGCGGCCGGGCGAGGACGTCCCGCCAGGAATAGCCCGCGTGCCACAGGCGGACGTAGCGCGGCACGAGCTTCCAGGCGGCCCACACGGCGGCGACGACGAGCGAGAAGCCCGGGCGGTGGTTCGCCGCCACGTCGATGACGAACAGGGATCCGCAGACCGAGGCCCAGGTGACGAACCGGCTCCGCAGCTCGCGGACCATCTGCGGCTCGCCGCTCGGCACGAGCGCTGGCCGCCGCTCGGGCGCGCGCTCAACGGGCCGCAGGTTGCGCGCCAGCTCCCGCCGGGCCTGGGCGGGCGATGCCGGGGGCAAGGGCAGCCGCGCGGAGCGGGACGGCGCGGCCACGCGAGCACTCGAGCGGCGGGGCTTATAGAGCGTCGCGCTGCGCGCCTCGAGCGCCCGGCGCAGGGCGTCCGCGGTGGGCCAGCGGTCGTCGGGATCCTTCTCGAGCGAGCGCATCACGCAGGCGGCGAGGTCCTCCGGGACATCGGGCCGCTTGTCGGTGACGAGCGGCGCCAGCTCCGTGATGTGCTTCATCAGGATGCCCGGCACCGTGGGGGCCTGGAACGGCAGCTCCCCGACGAGCATCTGGTAGGCGACGACGCCCAGACTGTAGATGTCCGAGCGCCCGTCGATCTCGCGATCCCCCGCCGCCTGCTCCGGACTCATGTAGTGCGGCGTCCCGATCGCCACGCCCGTCGCCGTCAGGGTCGCGCCGCCCGTGGTCGACGACAGGGCCTTGGCGATGCCGAAGTCGGTGACCACGACGCGGCCGCGGCTGCCCTCGAGCAGGATGTTGTCCGGCTTAACGTCGCGGTGGATGATGCCGAGCGCGTGCGCGGCGCCCAAGGCGTCGGCCGTCTCCTGCATGATGCGCCGGGCCTCGTCGGGTGGCAGGCGCCCACGCCGCTTGAGCTTCGCTCCCAGCGATTCGCCGTCCACGTACGCCATCACGAAGTAGACGAGCCCGTCCGGCCCCTCGCCGACCGAATGGATCGGGACGATGTGGGGATGCGAGAGCCGCGCCGCGGTCTCCGCCTCGCGCAGGAAGCGCAGCCGGATCTCCTCGCGGAACGCGAGCTCGGGCGGGAGCACCTTGACGGCGACGCCGCGCTTCAGCCGCTCGTCGCGCGCGCTGAACACGACGCCCATCCCGCCCCGGCCGATCTCGCCGTCGAGCGTGTAGCCTGAGCCCAGGGCCTGGGTGAGGCGGGCGGCGAGTGCGGTGTCCGCAGCGTTCATCGAGGATCGGTCAAGGGGGCGCGCATAGATTAGCCACCAGCGCGTTGGGGGGCAACCTGCAAGTGCGGTTCGACTTACGGCGGGGCAGCGCGCCACGCTGACGGGCCGCGGGAGATGCAGCGGTGGCTATTCGGCAGGCCCTGCCTAATTGACGCCTGGCGCTCGGAACGCGTGTGCTCAGCGCAGCGTTTGAGGGATGGCACGGACGATGCTCATCCCCGCCCGAATGGAGCAGGTTCACCCTTTCTACGAGATCCGAGCCTATGTCTGACCGCTTGACGCTTCCCGTGCTGCCGCTGCGGGAGATCGTGTTGTTTCCGGGCGTGTCCACGCCGATTGGCGCGGGGCGTCCGGCGACGTTGCGCGCCATCGAGGCCGCGCTGAAGAGCGAATCGCACCGCGTGTTCGCGGTGGCCCAGCGCGACAACGTCGACACCGTCACCCCCAGCGTGCTGTACACGATGGGGACGATTGCCAAGATCAGCCAGGTCCAGCGCGGCTTGGGCGGCGTGCAGCTCTTGCTGCACGGCGAGACCCGGGCCATGGCCCTGCACTACACCGAGAACGAACGCCACCTCGAGGCCGTCGTGCGCGAGGTGGCAGACCAAGCGCCGCTCGATCTGGCCGACCCGGCGTTCGTCGCGCTCCATCGCGAGGCGCGCGCGCGGGCCGCGGAGTTGGGCGAGAAGGCGGGACTGCCCGAGGACGCGGTGACCCAGGTGCTCGAGGGCGTCACCGACCCCGGTCGGTTCGCCGATCTCGTGGCTGGGTACCTGGAGATCAAGCCCGCCGAGCGGCAGGGGCTGCTCGAGACGCTATCGGTCGAGGAGCGGCTGCGGCGCGTGCTCGTGCACGTGCAGCGCCAGATCGGTGTGCTGGAGGCGCAGGAGCACATCAAGTCGCAGGTGCAGGAGGAGCTGGGCGAGCGCCAGCGGGAGATGTTCCTGCGCGAGCAGATGAAGGCGATCAAGAAGGAGCTCGGGGAGGGGGAGGAGGGCGGGGGCGACCTCGCCGAGTTGCGCAAGCGCTTCGAGGGAATCGAGTTGCCGGAGGCCGCCAAAAAGGAAGTCGACCGCGAGTTCCAGCGGCTCGAGCGGGCGAGTCGGGACTCGATGGAAGCGCAGGTGATTCGCACCTACCTGGAGACGGTCGCCGAGCTGCCCTGGAACAAACGGGCCGAGGAGTCGCTCGACTTGAAGCGGGCGGCGGAGATCCTCGAGCAGGACCACTACGGCCTGAAGGACGTGAAGGACCAGGTGCTCGAGTTCCTCGCGGTGCGCCAGTTGCGGCAGCGGACGGCGCCGCAGACGGCGCGCGGCAACGAGGACGACAAACAGACCAAGGGGTCGATCCTCCTGTTCGTGGGTCCGCCGGGCGTGGGCAAGACGTCGATCGCCAAGTCGATCGCGCGCGCCATGGGGCGGCCGTATGTCCGCATTTCGCTCGGGGGCGCCCGCGACGAGGCCGACATCCGGGGCCACCGCCGCACCTACGTGGGCGCGATGCCGGGACGCATCATCCAAGGGATGAAGCAGGCCGGGGCGAAGAACCCGGTGTTCCTGCTCGACGAAGTCGACAAACTGGGCGTGTCGTTCCAGGGCGACCCGGCGGCGGCGCTGCTCGAGGTGCTCGATCCGGCGCAGAACGATTCCTTCACCGATCACTATCTCGGCGTGCCGTTCGACTTGTCGGAAGTGCTGTTCGTGGCCACGGCGAACCTGCTGCAGGGCATCCCGGGGCCGCTGCTCGATCGGCTCGAGACGGTCAACTTCGCCGGCTACACCGAGCGCGAAAAGCTCGAGATTGCGAAGCGCTACCTCGTGCCCCGGCAGCTCCACGAAACCGGGATCGAGACCGGGCAGCTCGCGATCACCGATGCCACGTTGAGTGAGATCATCACGAGCTACACGCGCGAGGCGGGGGTCCGCCAGCTCGAGCGCGAGATCGCGAAACTGGGTCGCAAGGTGGCCCGCAAGATCGCGAGCGGCGAAGTGGAGCGCGTCACGATCGATGCGGCCGATGTGCACGACCTGATCGGCCGGCCCAAGGTCCATCCCGAGCACAAGGCGGGCGAGGACCAAGTCGGCGTGGCGACCGGTATGTACTACACGCCGGCGGGCGGCGACATCATGTTCGTCGAGGCGAGCGTGATGCGCGGCAAGGGGGAGCTCGTGCTCACGGGCCAGCTCGGCGATGTCATGAAGGAATCGGCCCGCGCGGCCCTGACCTACGCCAAGTCGCACGCCGACCAGCTCGCCATCCCGACCCACGCGTTCGTCGACACGGACGTGCACGTGCACGTGCCCGCGGGGGCGATCCCGAAGGATGGGCCGTCGGCGGGCGTCACCATGGCGACGGCGCTGGTGTCGGCCCTGTCCAAGCGGCGCGTGCGCCACGACCTCGCGATGACCGGCGAGATCACGCTGCGGGGCCGGGTGCTGCCGATCGGCGGGGTGAAGGAGAAGGTGCTCGGTGCCGTGCGCGCGGGGATCCGTACGATCGTCTTACCCAAGGAGAACGCCGCCGACTTGGAGGATCTACCCGACGACGTGCGGCAGACGCTCGAGATCCACTTGGTGGAGGACCTGGACGAAGTCCTGACATTGGCCCTGCGTGGAGCGCGCTTCGAGGCCGGACACATCGTGTTCGATGGCGACGTCCCGGTCGAACCGAGCCTGATCGCCACGCACAACTAGGCCTCACGTCCGGAACGTGTCAAACCCACTCAAAGCCCCCCATCCGCGGGAACCGTTTCAACCCTTTACCCGTAGGACGTGTCTAAGATTGCAACCTGACTTGGGGGCTCCCTGTGCCGGCTGCCGTCCTGTTCGCCGTCTTGTTGCAAGCCGCTGGTGCGGCGCCCGCCGGCGCCCTCCCGCCCGCCGGCGCCACGCGCGCCACCGCGGTGCGGGCGACCCGCCCCGTGGTGATTGACGGGCGCGACGACGACGACGTCTGGAAGACCGCGCCGGCGATCACCGCGTTTCGCGAGTTCCAGCCGCGCCAGGATGGCGACCCGCGCTTCGCGACCGCGGCGAAGGTCGCTTACGACGACCACAACCTCTACGTCTTCATCCGCGCCTTCGATCCCCATCCCGACAGCATTCTCAAACTGCTGGCGCGGCGCGACGTGCGGGCTGCCACCGATCAGCTGAAGATCATGATCGACTCCTACCACGATCGGCGCTCGGGCTTCGAGTTCGCCGTGAATCCGGCCGGCGTGAAGCGGGACTACGCGATCTACAACGACAATCAGGAGGATGACGCGTGGGACGCGGTGTGGGACGTAGCGACGCAGGTCGACTCGCTCGGCTGGACCGCCGAGTTCCGGATCCCGCTGACGCAGCTGCGCTACGTCCCTGGCGACACGAACACCTTCGGCTTCGGGATCTGGCGCGACATCCAGCGCTACAATGAGCGGGAGAGCTGGCCCCTGTACCGCAATTCGCAGTCCGGGATTTCGTCCCAGCTCGGCGAATTGGCCGGGCTCGTGGGGCTCCCGTCCCCGCGGCGACCCGAGTTCGCGCCCTACCTGGTGACGAAGAACGTGTCCGTCCCGGTCGTGCGCTCGACGGGACGGTGAACCCCGACTTCGGGCAGGTCGAAGCGGATCCGGCGGTGCTGAACCTCACGGCGTTCGAGACGTTCTTCCAGGAACGGCGCCCGTTCTTCGTCCAGGGGGCGGGGATCTTTCGCTTCGACGTGAACTGCAGTCAGGTGAATTGCCGGAACGAGGGGCTGTTCTACTCACGGCGCATCGGGCGCGCCCCGCAGCTCCCGGGCAACGGGGGTGCAGGCTCGCCGACCGCCACGACGATCTACGGGGCGGCGAAGCTCACCGGCCGCCTCCCGGGCGGCCAGACCGTTGGCCTGCTGGACGCGGTCACCCAGCGCGTGAGCAGCCCGTTCGGCACCCTGGAGCCGGCGACCAACTACGCGGTGGTGCGAACCCAGCAGGATTTCCGCAACGGCGAGAGTGGCATCGGCGCCATCGTGACCACGGTGAACCGCGACTTGGACCCGTCGAGCGACAATGCGCTACGTCGCAGCGCCTACGTGGGCGCGCTTGACTTCCGGCACCGGTTCCTGCAGGGCCACTACCAGGTCTCCGGGTCGCTCGATCTGAGCCAGGTCTCAGGGACCCCGGCGGCGATCGCCGCGACCCAGCAGGACCCGGTCCACTACTATCAGCGCCCCTACTCGGGGCTCGCGTACGATCCGACGCGGACCACCCTGTCCGGCAATGCGGAGGAGCTGTTCTTCTCGAAACTCGGCGGCGGGATCACCCGGTTCGAGACCGCCTACCAGCGCCGCTCCGCGGGCTTCGAGCCGAACGACCTGGGCTTCCTCCGGCAGGCGGACCAGCAGAGCTGGAGCACGTGGTTCGGGCTGCAGTCGCTGCAGCCGGCGTCGGTGTACCAGTTGGCGATCTGGAACTTCAACTGGTGGCAGTACTGGACGGCGGACGGCACGGCGGTCGAGCGCGCGGCGAATACCAACGGCCACGTGCAGCTGAAGAACGGGTGGTGGGTCCATAGCAGCGCCACGACGGGCCAGCTCGGGACCACGTTCTGCGATCGCAACTGCTCGCGGGGCGGCCCGGCGGTGCGCAACGACCCCTACCTGGATGTGTTTGCGGAAATCGACGGGGATGGGCGCCCGGCGTTCGTGCCCTACACGTGGTTCGAGTGGTTCCGGGGCGACGGCGGTCGGACGACGACGTTCAACGGCAATGTCCAGGTCACCTTCCGCATCGCCTCCCAGTTCAACACGTCCCTGACGCTGAGCGCGTCACACAACATCCGCGACGTGCAGCCGCACGGCGTCATCCCGGACTCGACCGCACCGTTCGGCGCTCACTACACCTTCGCGCATTTGACCCAGAAAGAGGCGTACCTCACCGGCCGGATCGACTACACCATCTCGACGGTCCTGACCTTGCAGCTCTACGGTCAGCCGTTCGTCAGCCGGGGCACGTTCTCGAACATCCGCGAGCTCGCCGATCCCGGCGCCGCGGCGTTCGACGCCCGCTATAAACCGTACGCCGCGTCCCCCGACGGGTTCAACTTCAAGGAGTTCAACTCGACCGCCGTGCTGCGCTGGGAGTACCGTCCCGGGTCGGTGCTGTTCGTCGTGTGGACGCAGGGGCGTCAGGGCGTGCTCGGGGCCGAAGGGTCGCGCTCCATCGCTGGTGACGTCGGCGACCTCTTCGGCCTGCACCCGAACAACACTTTCCTGGTCAAGGCGTCCTACTGGTTCAACCCGTAGCACGGGGCCGCGCGCTCAGCGGCTAGGGCTTGGGCGGGCGGCCCACGGCCATGTCAAGCCGCTCGGGGCTCAGTGAGCCGCCACGCCGTCGAGTACCAGTCGCACGGCGGCGTCCTTCCAACGCTGCCGCAGCGCCGGCTCGTCGGCACCGAGGGGCGGCGCGCTCGTGGCGATGAGCGACTCGAGGCCCAAGTAGGCGACCATGAGGACCAGCGCCTGTGCTGCGGCCAGGTGCGGGTCCACGTCGTCGCGCACCTGGCCGCGCCCCTGCCCTTCGGCGAGCAGCACGACGAGCCGCTTGATCGCCGGCGCGAACGGCCGCGCGTCGGAGCGGCCCGCCTGGCTGAGGAGCGCCACGA
>WNFG01001900.1_pt1 | contig 17849 bp, 13 predicted proteins | sample 5400431 | NCBI WGS metagenome assembly WNFG01 (sample SAMN13153346, study PRJNA577476) | soil metagenome | isolation source: 120 cm saprolite under Douglas fir tree site 2 hole 3 replicate 2 | place: USA:California | collected 2015-04-18 | reverse complement strand
AAAGACCACCAATGGTGTCAGTCTGCTGACACATGCCATAGGCGCTACGGGCATCCGGCGAGCCAGGATGAGACGCAATTCTCACGAGTCAGTCAATTCGGGTTGTCAGATTGGCGCATGCACCGCGACTTGCACCACCACGGACCGAGCGAGGTTAGCCGGTTGCGCGACAAGACGAAATATTCGTTGTGTATCACCGCGCATCCGTTGAATCGGCAAGCGATATGCTTTCGGCGATTGAAGGGCAGCGCACGATCCTAAGTCCAGCGCGTCTGCCAGTTCCGCCACTCTCGCACGACCGATGCGTCGACCCGGAGGCCAGGCGAGAGCCAGGATAGCACCGCGAGCACCCGACCTCCTCTGGTAACCCGGGCTCGGCTAGTAGAGAAACGGGATCGGCAGGGGCGGCCGCCCGTAGGGCCGTCCCCCTTTCACGGTCAGCACCGGCACCAGCTTCCGGGTGCCCGCGCGCTTGTTGTTCCGCGTGTCCACGAACTCCACCGGCCCGTCCACGAGGTCGAAGATGGCCAGGTCCGCCGGCGCGCCGACCGCCAGCGTGCCGAGCCCGGGCACCTTGCCGATGATGCGCCCCGGCTCGGACGTGGAGCGGGCCACCACGTCCTCGAGCGGCATCCCGAGGGCCAGGAGCTTGGACATGACCCACGGCATGGTCGGGTACCCGGGGGTGTTGATCGAGACCGCGTGGATGTCGCTCGAGATCGTGTCGGGGCCGAAGCCCTGCTGCATCGCGGGCTCGCACACCGTGAAGTCGAAGCTCCCCCCACCGTGGCCCACGTCGATGATCACCCCGCGCTGCTTGGCGGCCAGCGCGGCGGGCAGGACCCGCCCGTTTTGCACCGTGTTGTTGCCGGCCCCGCTGTAGGCGTGGGTGAGGATGTCGCCCGGGCGGAGCAGGTCCAGCAGGTCGGAGAGGCTACCGGGGGCCGACCCGATGTGGCACATCACCCGGAACTGCTTGCCCGCCATCTCGGCGGCGCGGATGGCGCGCCGGAGCGGCTCGAGGCCGTTCTGCCCCACCACCGAGTCGGTGATGCGCACCTTCACGCCGAGCGCCAGGTCCGCGTTCTCCGCCACCGCCTTGGCGCAGGCCTCCACGTTGGCGTACTCGATGTTGAGCATCTCGCCGGGGGCGAGCCCGCCGGCCAGGCCGATGGAGGCGATGTGGACGAAGCCGAACAGGCGGGTGCGGGACTGGGGCACGACGCCGTGGCGGAAGTTGCCGAAGGTGTACGCGCCCGCGTCGCCCGCCGACACCGCGGTGGTCGTGGCGGTGATCGGCACCAGCTCGTCGGCGGGCAGCCCGATGCCGAGATGCGGGCACAGGTGGGTGTGCAGGTCGATGAGGCCCGGCGTCACCAGCTTGCCCGCCGCGTCGATGCGCTGCACCGCGCGGTCGGCCGGGATGCTCGGCGCCACCGCCGCGATCTGGCCGAAGCGGATGCCGATGTCGCGCCGCGCGCGCGTCTTCTGTACCGGGTCGAGCACGTCACCGTTGGCGATGACCAGCTCGTACTTCATCGAGGCGTCGGCCGGATTGAAGCCGAGCGGGGCGGGCGTTCCCGCCTGAGCGAGGAGCCGGGACGCGTCGAGGTGAGCCCCCGCGGGGGGCAGCGCCGAGGCGTCGCCCGCGCCGGCGAGCGTCCCGCCCGCCGCGGCCGCGCCGGCCGAGAGCTTGATGAAGCCGCGCCGGGAGAGATCCATGGCCGCCGCCCCTAGGGATTCCGCCCGCGCATCGAGGCGGGCTGATCCGGCAGCACGACGGCCGGGAGCAGGGTGACGGCGATCCTGAGGGGGTGCGCACGCATGACGGTCTCCTCTCGGCGTTGAGGGCGAGCCCAGGGGCTGCGAGAGCCGGGCGGGATCGTGGCACAAGGCCCAGCCCTGCGCAAGCGCGCCGCCCGCTCCGGCTCAGGCCCGGGGGTCGCGGAGCCGGCGATAGCGGCGGATCAGCGCGTTCGTGGAGCTGTCGTGGTCGAGCCGGGGCTCGGCGGGGGCCTCGAGCTCGGGGGCGACGCGGCCGGCCAGCGCCTTGCCCAGCTCCACGCCCCACTGGTCGAACGAGTTGATGCGCCAGATGGTGCCCTGCACGAACACCTTGTGCTCGTAGAGGGCGACCAGCCGCCCGAGCGCGGCGGGGGTCAGCTCCTCGGCCAGGATGGTGTTGCTCGGCCGGTTGCCCTCGAACGTCCGGTGCGGGACCTGGGCCGCGGGCACTCCTTCCGCCGCGACCTCGGCCGCGGTCTTGCCGAACGCGAGCGCCTCGGTCTGGGCGATGAGGTTGGCGGTCAGGAGATCCTGGTGGGGCCCGAGGGGAGTGAGGCTTCGCGCGAAGCCGATGAAGTCGGCCGGGATGAGCCGCGTGCCCTGGTGGATGAGCTGGTAGTAGGCGTGCTGGCCGTTGGTCCCCGGCGTGCCCCAGATCACCGGCCCGGTCTGGTAGTCGACGCGGTGCCCGTCCCAGTCCACCGACTTGCCGTTCGACTCCATGTCGAGCTGCTGGAGGTAGAACGGCAGCCGGGCCAGGTAGTGGCTGTAGGGCAGGATGGCGTGGGTCTCCGCGCCGAAGCAGTTCACGTACCAGACCCCGAGCAGCCCGAGCAGCACCGGCAGGTTCCGCTCGAACGGGGCGGTGCGGAAGTGCTCGTCCATCTCGTGCATCCCGCCCAGCATCGCGCGGAAGTGCTCGGGGCCGATCGCGATCATCAGGGAGAGCCCGATCGCGGAGTCGAAGGAGTAGCGGCCGCCCACCCAGTCCCAGAACTCGAACATGTTCGCGGTGTCGATGCCGAACTTGGTGACCTCCGTCGCGTTGGTCGACACCGCCACGAAGTGCCGCGCCACCGCGCGCTCGTCGCCGAGCGCCTTCAGGCTCCACGCCCGCGCCGCGTGCGCGTTGGTGAGCGTCTCCTGGGTGGTGAAGGTCTTCGACGAGACGACGAAGAGCGTCTCGGCCGGGTCGAGGTCGCGCGTCGACTCGACGAAGTCGGCGCCGTCGACGTTCGAGACGAAGCGCAGGGTGAGGCGCCGGTCGCTGTAGTGGCACAGGGCCTCGTAGGCCATGACCGGGCCCAGGTCGGAGCCGCCGATGCCGATGTTGACCACGTTGCGGATGGGCCGCCCGGTGAAGCCGGTCCAGGCCCCGCTCCGCACCCGCGTGGAGAAATCGGCCATCCGGTCCAGCACCGCGTGCACCTCGGGCACCACGTCCACCCCGTCCACCAGGATGCGGCGATCCCGCGGGGCGCGCAGGGCCACGTGGAGCACCGCGCGACCCTCGGTGACGTTGATCTTCTGCCCCGAGAACATCGCGTCGATGCGCGCGCGCAGGCCGGCCGCCTCGGCCAGGGCGAGCAGCAGCCCCAGGGTCTCCTCGGTGACGCGGTTCTTCGAGTAGTCGAGGTAGAGGCCCGCCGCCTCGAGGACGAGCCGCTCGCCCCGGTTCCGGCCCTCCGCGAAGAACGTCCGCAGGTGGACGTCCCGGATCTGCTCGTGATGCCGCCGCAGCGCCGCCCACGCGTCCCTCTCACTGGCCACGATGTCTCCTCTCGCCGTCGGGGAACAGGATCCCCCGGGTGTGCCGCGCGATCATCAGATCCTCCCGGGTGGCCACGATCCGCACCTGGCAGCCGCTGTCCGGCGTGCTCGCCGGATTGCCGTGCGCCGCGTTGCGGGCGGGGTCGAGGTGAACGCCCAGGTGGCCGAGCCCGTCGCAGATCTCCGCGCGCACCGGCGCCGCCCGCTCTCCGATGCCCCCCGTGAACACCAGCGTGTCGAGGCCGCCCAGCGCGGCCGCGAAGGCCCCCACCTGCTTGCGGACCTGATAGACGAACATCGCCACCGCCAGCGCGGCCCGCTCGTCGCGCCCGCGCTGCTCGAGCAGCGTCTTCATGTCTGCGCTCACGCCCGACACCCCGAGCAGCCCCGACTCCTTGTTCACCAGGCGGTCGAGGCCGTCGGCGTCGTAGCCCTTCTCCCGCGCCAGGTAGACGAGCACCCCGGGATCGAGATCCCCGGTGCGCGTGCCCATCATGAGCCCGCCCGCCGGGGTGAGCCCCATGGTGGTGTCCACCGCGCACCCGTCGCGCACCGCGGCCATGCTCGCCCCGTTGCCCAGGTGCGCGATGACCACCCGGCCGCGGCCGGCGGGGCCGAGCCGCTCCATCACGTACTCGTAGGATAGCCCGTGGAACCCGAAGCGCTGGATTCCGGCCGGGTCGGCCAGCGCCCGCGGCAGGGCGAGGCGGCGGGCCACCTCCGGCAGGTCCCGGTGAAACGCGGTGTCGAAGCAGACGGCCTGTGGCAGCGAGGGGAAGTTCTTCGCCACCGCCTCCACGCCCGCGATGCCGCTCGGCAGGTGGAGCGGCGCCAGCGGGACGAGCGCGCGGAGATCGGCGAGCAGGTCCTCCGTCACCCGCTCCGGCACGAGGTGATCGCGCCCGCCGTGCACGAGCCGGTGGCCGACGCCCGCCGGCTCGGGCACCGCGTGCTCGCTCATCAGCGCGAAGACCCCGTCGACGGCCTCGCCGTGATCGGCCCAGCGGCCCGGGAGCCGGCGCTCCCCGCCCCCGGCCGTCTTGAGCCACGCGACCGCCTCGGGGCGGCCGATCTCCTCCACCTCACCCTGGCCGAGGCACTCCTCGCCGGCCCAGACCGAGAACTTGAGCGACGAGGAGCCCGCGTTCAGGCAGAGGACGACTGGAGCGCCCGGCATCAGGGTTCGCTCCAGCGCCAGTCCCGCACCTCCGGGACGTCCTCGAGGTGCTCGCGGATGTAGCCCGCGTGCCGGTCCAGCATGGCCCGGCAGTGGTCGGCCAGCGCCGCGCCGCGCGTCTCACCCTCCGGGACACGCCGGAGCGCCTCCAGGCAGAGGTGATAGCGGCTCATCTCGTTCCGCACCACCATGTCGAACGGGGTGGTGGTCGTGCCCTCCTCGTTGAAGCCGCGCACGTGGAAGCGCCCGGCGCGGGGACGGCCGTGGATCAGCTCGTGGACCGCCCGCTGGTAGCCGTGGAAGGCGAAGACCACCGGCGCGGTGCCGGTGAAGAGCGCGACAAAGGCTTCATCGGTGAGCCCGTGCGGGTGGAAGCGCGGCGCGAACAGCGTCATGAGGTCCACCACGTTGACGACTCGCACCCGGATCGAGGGGGCGTGTCGCCGGAGCAGCCAGGCCGCGGCCACCACCTCGAGCGTCGGCACGTCGCCCGCCGCGGCCAGCACCACGTCGGGATCTCCGTCGCCGGGGCTGCTCGCCCACGCCCAGACGGAGGCCCCCCGCGCGCAGTGGGCGCGGGCGGCCTCGAGGTCGAGCCACTGCAGCTGCGGCTGCTTGTCGATGACGATCAGGTTCACGTAGCTGCGACTGCGGAAGCAATGGTCGGCCACCGAGAGCAGGCAGTTGGCGTCGGGCGGCAGGTAGATCCGAGACACCGTCCCCTTCTTCGAGAGCACCACGTCGATCAGCCCGGGGCCCTGGTGGCTGAAGCCGTTGTGATCCTGACGCCACGACGTCGAGGTGAGCAGGATGTTGAGCGAGGCGACGGGCGCCCGCCACGGCAGGCGGTCCGCCTCCTGCAGCCACTTGGCGTGCTGCACCGTCATCGACGCCGAGACCATCGCGAACGCCTCGTAGCTCGCGAAGAGCCCGTGGCGGCCGGTGAGCAGGTAGCCCTCGAGCCAGCCCTGGCAGCAGTGCTCGCTCAGGATCTCCATCACCCGGCCGTCGGGCGCCACGTGATCGTCGGCGGCCTTGCGCGGGAGCACCGAGCACCGATTCTCCACGTCGAAGACGTCGCCGAGCCGGTTGGAGTTGGTCTCGTCCGGGCAGAAGAGGCGGAAGTTGGCCGCGGCGCGGTTGCGCGTGAAGATGTCGCGCATGAGCTTCCCGAGCTGGCGGGTCGAGCCGTGCAGCTCGGTGGCCGGGCGCGGGACCGGCAGCGCGTAGTCGGCGTAGTCGGGCAGGTCGAGCGGCCGGAGCACGCCGCCGCCGTTGGCGTGCGGATTCGCCCCGAGGCGGCGGTGGCCGCTGGGCGCGAGCGCGGCCAGCTCGGCGCGGAGCCGGCCCTGATCGTCGAAGAGCTCCTCCGGCCGATAGCTCCGCATCCAGCGCTCGAGCAGCGCCAGGTGGGCGGGATCCTCCCGCACGCGGTCCACCGGCACCTGGTGCGCGCGGAACGTGCCCTCGACCGGCAAGCCGTCCACCGTCTTGGGCCCGGTCCAGCCCTTGGGCGTGCGGAGCACGATCGCGGGCCAGCGCGGGCGCGTGATGCGCGCGGCGTCGGCGCCGGGGCGCCGGGCCTCCGCCTGGATGGCCCGGATCCGCGCGTGGCAGTCGTCGAGCACCTGGGCGAAGCGCGGGTGCATCGCCACCGGATCGTCGCCCTCCACGAGGTGGGGCTCCCACCCGTGGCCGCGCAGCAGGCTCACGATGTCGTCGTCGCCCAGGCGACCCAGCACGGTGGGGCCGCCGATCTTGTAACCGTTCAGATGGAGGACCGGCAGCACCGCGCCGTCCCGCCCCGGGTTCAGGAAATCGATGCCGGTCCAGCTCCCGGCGAGCGGGCCGGTCTCGGCCTCGCCGTCGCCCACCACGGCGGCCACGATCAGCTCCGGGTTGTCGAACGCGGCGCCGAAGGCATGGACCAGCACGTAGCCGAGCTCGCCACCCTCGTGGATGGAGCCGGGGGTCGTCACGCTCACGTGGCTCGGGATGCCCCCGGGGGTCGAGAACTGGCGGAAGAGCCGACCCAGGCCGGCCGCGTCCTGCGACACGTCGGGGTAGATCTCGGAGTAGGTGCCTTCGAGGTACACGTTGGCCACGATCGCGGGCCCGCCGTGACCGGGCCCGGCCAGGTAGATCACGTCCGCGTCGGTCTCGCGGACCAGGCGGTTCAGATGCGCGTAGATGAACGACAGCCCCGGCGAGGTGCCCCAGTGCCCGAGCAGCCGCGGCTTGACGTGCGCGGGCGTGAGCGGCTCCCGCAGCAGCGGGTTGTCTCGAAGATAGATCTGGCCGACGGTCAGATAGTTCGCGGCCCGCCAGTACGCGTCGAGGAGTCGGATCTGCTCGGCCGACATCGCCATGCGCTCATCCCCCGCTATCCGGTCCCGCCGCGACGCCGGCGCCGGCGCGCGCCCGCAGCGTGGTCAGGTCGTAGTCGACGAGGTCGCCGATGCGCTCGACGGTGAGATCGGCGGCCGGATTGGTGGCGAGGATCTCCGGGTCGTGGGCGTAGTGGCCCTGCCGGGGGAACACGGTGGTCACCCGGGCACCCCACGCGCCCTTCACCGCGGCGAGGACGCGGAGCTTGTCGTCCACCAGGACGTAGTGGTCGGCGGGGTATCGCTGCTCGACGTCGTCGAGCTCCCGCTCCTTGTGCACGTAGATCAGGACCCCGTCGACCGCGTCGCCCAGGCCGGAGCGCTGGACCTTGCGCGGCTGGAACACGACGTCGCCGTCCGAGAGGATCACGGTCGGGCCCCACCCGCGGAAGCGCTCGAGCACGTCGAGCGAGCCCGGGTAGAGCCGGTTCGCGAACGGGTAGTCGATCATGAACGCGGACACCGTGAGCAGATGCGGGTCGCGCGGGAACTCGAGCCGGTAACGCTGGAGCGCGCCCAGGTAGTCCGCATAGCCCAGCTCGACGCGCAGCCGCTCGAAGTGGGCCCAGTAGCGCGCGCGGCGCTCGGGTCCCACCGTCCGGTCGAGGTAGCGACGGAGATCCTCGGTGACGCGGTCGTTGTCGAGCAGGGTGTTGTCCACGTCGACCAGGAAGGCGACCGCGGCGCGAGCGGCGGGACTCGGGCTCACGCGGGCTTGCTCCCTCCCTCGGGCGCCTTCTCGTGGTGGCCGCCGAACTCGAAGCGCAGGGCCGAGAGCACCTTGCCCGCGAAGTCGCCCTCACCACGCGAGCTGAAGCGCTCGTAGAGCGCGGTGCTCAGCACCGGCGCGGGGACGCTCTCGTCGATGGCGGCCTGGACGGTCCAGCGGCCCTCGCCCGAGTCCGACACCCGGCCCGAGAAGCTCCCGAGGTCGTGGCTCTTGGTGAGCGCGCTCGCGGTGAGATCGAGCAGCCAGGAGGCGACCACGCTGCCGCGCCGCCACACCTCGGTGATGTCGCGCAGGTCCAGGTCGTAGCGGTAGTGCTCCGGGTTGCGGAGCGGCGAGGTCTCCGCGTCGGCGGAGCGCTGGCTCGCCCCCACGTTGGCGTGATGCAGGATGTTGAGCCCCTCGGCGTACGCGGCCATCAGGCCGTACTCGATGCCGTTGTGCACCATCTTGACGAAGTGCCCGGCCCCCGACGGCCCGCAGTGGAGATAGCCGTGCTCGGCGGTGCCTCCGATCTGCTCGCGACCCGCGGTGCGCGGAGCGGTGCCGATGCCGGGGGCCAGCGCCTTGAAGATGGGGTCGAGGCGCTGCACCACCGGTGCCTCGCCGCCGATCATGAGGCAGAACCCGCGCTCGAGCCCCCACACCCCGCCGCTCGTCCCCACGTCGACGTAATGGAGCCGGCGGGCCCGCAGCTCGCCGGCCCGCCGGATGTCGTCGTGGTAGTGGGAGTTGCCCCCGTCGATGACCACGTCGTCCGGCTCGAGCAGCGGGACGAGATCCTCGAGCGTCCGGTCCACCACCCCGGCCGGGACCATGAGCCACACCGTGCGCGGGCGGGCGAGGGCCTTCACGAAGGCCGGGAGCGACGCGGCGCCGGAGGCGCCCTCGCGCGCGAGGGCCGACACCGCGTCGGCGTGCACGTCGTAGACCACGCACTCGTGCCCCGCCTTCTGCACCCGCCGCACCATGTTGGCGCCCATGCGCCCCAGTCCGATCATGCCGAGCTGCATCCCTCGCTCCTTTGCGCGGCGGCCACGGCCGCGATGACGGCCGCCCCCGCGCTGGTCGAATCCTTCACGAACGCGGTCTCGACGCGGTCGGCGCGCTCCCGGCCGAGCAGCTCGACCAGGGCCGCGCGCACGAGCCCCTCGAAGCCCGGGTAGCCGCCCCAGAGACTTCCGTCCACTGCGATGGTACGCCGATCGTCGAGCCGCGGATCGACGAAGCGGAGCGTGCCGAAGAGCACGGCGGCCACCAGCCGGGCCGCGCGGCGGGCGATGGCCGCGCCGAGCGCGCGCAAACCGTGCCGCTCGTGCCGCGTGCTCTCGACACCGAGCGAGCGCAGCAGCGCGTCCACGTCGTCGAGCGCGGCGGTGCGATCGTCGGCGATGCGCGAGAGATACGCGCTGTCGAGAGCGAACGGCGCGGCGATCACCGACGAGGACGACCAGTGAAACCATCCGGTGCGCGCCCCGAGGTCCACGAGCGCGCGCCGCAGGATCTCCCCCAGGTAGTGGCCCGAGACCATCTTCTCGAAGCGCTGCGCCCCGGGCGGCGGCTCGTCCAGCTCCCGGTCGAGGGCGACGTCATACGGCGTTTCGACGCCGCCCACCCCGTCGAAGTTCCCGGACTCGAGATTTCGGATGCCGGCCGGTCCCAGGTCCGCGGCCAGGTTGGTCCCGGTGCCCAGGATGAGGCCGATGTCGGTCGGGCGCGTCTCCGGGTCGCGCCCCCGCGCCTGGTAGCTCTGGAGGATCAGCGCCGCTACCGTGTCGTTGGCCACCGCCGCGAGCGTGATCCGCGCGAGCCCGGCGCGCCCGAGCCCGGCGGTGAGCATCGCCGCCACGTCCCGCCCCACCAGGCCCTGGAGCCGCCAGCCCTTGGTCGAGACCAGCGCCACCGCCCGATCGATGCGCTCGAGCCGCGCCGGGTACGAGTAGACGAAGGCGAGCGGGGCCGCGTCGACGCCCCGGGCCCGGGTCACCCGGCCGACCGCGCCCGCGATGAGATCGAAGACCGGCTCCGGCGCCCCGCGCTTCATGGCTTCGGGAAAGGTCAGCGCCTCCTCGACCACGATGCGGACCGAGCCGCCGCCGGCCAGCTCGACCAGGCCGGCCCGCGCCTTGGTGCCCCCCCAGTCCACCACCACGACCCGGCCCCGCTCCCGGCCGGTGGGCTGCCGCGTAAACGTGCGCAGCATCTTGAGCGAGCCGCCCTCGCCGGCCAGGCCCTGCCCGATCTGGGCCTGGAAGTCCTTCGCGATGGCGTCGAGCGCGGGCGCCCCGGCCTCGAACGAGGCCACGGCGCGCGCCAGGAGGGCCTCGGCAAGGTCGGACATGGGCGTCATGATACTCCCCGGGGTGGGGTGGTATTATTGGCATCGCGCCAATGAGCACTCCCGAGCGGCGGAAGACGGTGGCGGTGGACGTGGGCGGGGTCAAGGTGGGCGGCAAGCGGCCCATCGTGGTGCAGTCCATGACCAACACCGACACCGCGGACGTCGCCGGCACGGTGGCCCAGGTCAACGCGCTCCACGCCGCGGGCAGCGAGCTGGTGCGCGTGACCGTGAACACCGAGGCGGCCGCGCGGGCCGTCCCCGCGATCGTCGAGCAGGTCACCGTCCCGGTGATCGGCGACTTCCACTACAACGGCCACGTGCTGCTGACGAAGTACCCCGACTGCGCCCGGGCGCTGGCCAAGTACCGCATCAACCCGGGCAACGTGGGCGGCAAGCACCACGACGACAACTTCCGCGCGATCGTCCAGGTCGCGGTCGACAACGGCAAGCCGGTGCGCATCGGCGTCAACTGGGGCAGCCTCGACCAGAACCTGCTCACCCAGATGATGGACGCCAACGCCAAGAGCAAGGACCCGCTCACCGCGCGCGACGTCACCATGAACGCGATGGTGGAGAGCGCGATCCAGTCCGCCGAGCTGGCCGAGCAGACCGGCCTCGGCCACGACCGGATCATCCTCTCGGCCAAGGTCTCGGGCGTGCAGGACCTGGTGGACGTCTATCGCAAGCTCGCGCCCCGCTCGGACTACCCGCTGCATCTGGGCCTCACCGAGGCGGGCATGGGCGCCAAGGGCATCGTGGCGAGCACCGCCGGGCTGGCGATCCTGCTGCAGGAGGGCATCGGCGATACGATTCGCGTGTCGCTCACGCCAAAACCCAACGGCGATCGTACCGAGGAGGTGCAGGTCGCCCAGCTGATTCTCCAGTCCCTCGGGCTCCGGAGCTTCCTGCCCCTGGTGACCGCCTGCCCCGGCTGCGGGCGCACCACCTCGACGTTCTTCCAGGAGATGGCCGAGGAGATCCAGGCCTACCTGCGCGACCAGATGCCGGTGTGGAAGGGTCGCTACACGGGGGTGGAGGAGCTGAAGGTCGCGGTGATGGGCTGCGTGGTCAACGGCCCCGGCGAGTCCAAGCACGCCGACATCGGCATCTCGCTGCCCGGCACCTTCGAGGAGCCCAAGGCCCCGGTCTTCGTGGACGGCGCGCTCAAGCTCACGCTCAAGGGCGACCACATCGTGGCCGACTTCCTGAAGATCCTCGACGACTACGTCGAGAAGCGGTACGCCGGAAGCCGCACCTAGCGGCTTGGGCATCTCCGACTACCTCCACGACCTCCGGGCCAAGATCGGCCACGACCTCCTGCTGACCCCGGGGGTCGCCGCGGTGATCCTGAACGACGCGGGCCACGTGCTGCTCCAGCGCCGGAGCGACGACGGCCAGTGGGGCCTGCCGGGCGGGGCGATGGAGCCGGGCGAGGAGCCCGCGGAGAGCCTGGTGCGGGAGATCCGCGAGGAGACCGCGCTCGAGATCGTCCCCGAGCGGATCGTCGGCGTCTACAGCGGCCCGGACTTCCGCGTCCGCTACGGCAACGGGGACGAGGCGATGATCGTGAGCATCACCTTCGCGTGCCGCGCGCAGGGCGGCGAGCCGCGGATCAACGACGAGGAATCGCTCGAGCTGCGCTACTTCCCGCCCGACGCGCTGCCCGCGATGGAGTCGCGCCACCGGATGCGGATCGAGGACGCGCTCCGCTACGACCCGCGCGCCCGCTTTCGCGGCTGAGAGCGGAGCGGTCAGCCCTTCAGCAGCTCGTCGGCGACACGCTTGACGTCGCCCGCCTCCACCTGGCCCTTGTGGGTCTTCATGATGTCGCCGACCAGGCGGCCGGCCTGCTTGGGATCGGCGATGCCGAGGGCCGCGATACGTTCCTTGACCAGCGCCCGCACCCCCGCCTCGTCCATGGTCTTGGGCAGGTAGCGCTCGCAGAACTCGATCTCGAAGCGGAGCACCGCGGCCTGGGCCGCCCCGCGCTCGCCCACCTTGTCGAACTCGGCCAGCGCCTTCTGCAGCTGCTTGCGGTAGGCGCCGATCACGTCGAGCACGAGCGCGTCGTCCACCTGGCCGGAGGCGCCCTTGGCGGTGCGACGCTCCTGGATCTTGGTCTTGATCATGCGCACCACGTCGGACGTCTTGCCGTCCTTGGCCTTGATGGCCTGGGTGAGGGTGTCGGTGAGGGCCTGCTCGAGTGCCATCGGTCTCCCCTAGGCGAGCCAGTCGGCCAGCTCGGTGAGCGAGTGGAGCTCGCGATCCGGCCGCGGCTCCCCGCGGACCAGGTGCTTGCGGTTGATCCAGGCCGAGGCGATGCGGTGGCGCCGGGCCGGGGTCACGTCGTGGAAGTGGCTCTGGGCGGCGTGCAGCCAGCGCGCGGTCCCGATCCGCTCGCGGGCGATGACGAAGTGGCCGTCGGCCGGCTTGTAGGAGCCCACCTGCTGCGCGGTGACGACCGGGTCGAACGGGACCGTGAAGTGCTTGCGGGTGCCCGCGAGGAGATCGTCGTCCACGTTCGAGAGGATGCCGAGCCGATAGCCGGCCTTGAAGAGCCGCTCGAGCGCGGGGTTGGTGTCGGGGAACGGGATCCAGCGCGGCAGGCTGTCGGCCAGGAAGCCGGCCTTCGCCTCGGGCAGCGCCCAGCCGAGCCGGCGGGCGATGCGCCGCGCGCTCTCGGTGAGCACCTCGCGGTAGCTCCGGTAGCGCTCCGCCTCCACCTCCGCCTCGATCTCCTCGTAGATTTCCAGCACCCGTGCGGGCAGCACGCGGTGCGGATCGAGCCCGCTGCCGCTCTCCGAGAGCGCACGGGCAAACGCGCCCGCGATGCCGCCGTCCCAGTCGATCAGGGTGCCGTAGCAATCGAAGGTGATGACGTCGTACGGTCGCGGCGCGCTCATCGGACCCCCGGCACCTCCGCGAGCGGCATCATGCGTATGCTCCGTCGCTCAGCCGAGCGTCGGCCGCTTCGCCACCCACGGCCGCGCCTCCTCGAACGCGGCGGAGGCCTGCAGCACCTGGAGATCGGCGAGCCGCCGGCCGACGATCTGCAGCCCCACCGGCATGCCGGAGGCGGTGAAGCCCGCGGGCACCGTCGCGGCGGGCTGGCCGGTGAAGTTGAACGGGTAGCTGAAACCGGCCCACGGGAACCAGTCCCACGCGTGCTGCGGGAAGTGCGCCGGGTTCAGGCGGCCGACCTCGAAGGCGGCCACCGAGACGGTGGGCGTGAGCAGCAGGTCGTAGGTGTCGAAGAGCGCGCGCACCGCGTCGCAGTAGGCGTGCTTGCGCCCGCGCATCTCCACGTAGGCCTCCGCGGTGTAGCGCCGGCCGTCCTCGAGGGCCGCGACCAGGCCGGGGTCCATCCGGGCGCGGAACTTCTCGAGGAAGGGTGCGTAGTTGCCCGCGTAGTGCGCGTTCCACATCAGGTGAATCATCTCGCGCGTGTCGGGCAGGCTCACCTTGGCGTCCTCGACCGTAGAGCCCAGCTCCTGGAAGGCCTCCGCCGCGCTCCGGGCCACCTGGCCGATCTCGGGATCGACGCGGCAGCAGCCGAGGTCGAGGCTCCACCCGACGCGCAGCCCCTTGACGCCGTCGCGCAGGCGGCCCACGTAGTCGGCGGGCGGCGCGTCGAGGGACTGCCGGTCCCAGTCGTCGGGGCCCGCCATCACCGCCAGCATCAGCGCGGCGTCGGCGACCGTGCGGGTCATCGGGCCCACGTGCGAGGCGCTGTCGGTGTTGGAGACCGGCCACATCGGCACGCGGCCGAAGGTCGGCTTGAGGCCGTAGATACCACAGAAGGCTGAGGGCACCCGCACCGAGCCCGCCCCGTCCGAGCCCTGGTGGAGCGGCCCCAGGCCTGCGGCCGCCGCGGCTCCCGCTCCCGCGCTCGAGCCGCCCGAGGTCATCGCGGTGTTCCACGGGTTGCGGGTGATGCCGGTGAGCGGGCTGTCGCCGAGCGCCTTCCAGCCGAACTCGGGGGTGCTGGTCTTGCCGGTCAGGATCGCCCCCGCCTCGCGCAGCCGGCGGACGAACGGAGCGTCGACCTCCCCGATGCGCTGCTCGAAGACCGCGGAGCCGAACTTGGCCGGCACGTCCTTGACCAGCGCCAGGTCCTTGATCGAGACCGGGACGCCGTGGAGCGGGCCGAGCCGCTCGCCCTTCATCACCGCCGACTCCGCGGCGCGCGCGGCGACCAGCGCGGTGTCCCCCGTGACCGTCACGAACGCGTTGATCTTCGGGTTCGTCTGCTCGATGCGCTCCAGCACCGCGCGCGTCACCTCTACCGGGGAGAGCGCCTTGGAGCGGATGCGGGCGATGAGATCGGTGGCGGGCGTGTAGGCGAGATCGGTCGCGTTCATGGGCCTCTCCGGAGCGAGGGGATCGGAATCCGCGGGAATGGTAGCACGGTCAGCCGGGCGGCGGCGGCAGCGCCACCGACACGCCGCTGACCCGCGCGAACCGCGCGGCGAGGCGCTCGCCGAAGGCCGAAGTGTCGAGCGGGTTCGTGGCGCCGGCCCGCCGTGCCTCCGCGGCGCGCACCAGACCCCGCATGCACGCGCCGGCCTCGTAGTAGGCGAGGCGTCCCCGGTCGAGGGCCCGGGCGCGCCGGTAGCGCGCGAGATAGCGCGCGGTCATGATGGGCCGCAGCCCCGCCACCAGCGGGCGCAGCGCGGCCGCCACCGGCAACACCTGGATCGGCGTCAACTTCAAGATCACGAGCGTGGCCGCCACGTCGCACTCCGGCTCCGCCACCAGCGTGTTCGGCCAGTCGAGCACCGCGGTCACGCGCCCGCGCTCCGCGAGCAGGTTCTGGGGATGGAAGTCGCCGTGACAGATCACGCGTGGCCCATCCGCCGGCCGGTGGTCGCGCAGCCAGCGCAGGCCGGGCAAGAGCCCGGTCAGCTCGGCCCGGCGGATGCGCCGGTCGAGCGCGGAGAGATAGCCTTCGTAGCCGACCACACCCCGGTCGAAGCCGCCGCCGGCCGCCCGGCCCTCGTCGTCCAGCGCGCGCCGCAGCGGCTCCGGGTCGAGCGCGTGCAGGCGCGCCTGGGCGTCGGCCAGCGTCGCGCTCACCCCGAGCACCCGGTCGTCGAGCAGCGGCCGGCCGGTGGCGCGCTCCATCACGAGAAAGCCGGCGCCGAGGGGCGCGCGGTCGGCGCAGGCGGTGAGCACGCACGGGACGGGATAGCCCTGCGCGGCCAGCGTGTTCTGGATCGCGCGCTCCCGGAGCGCGCGCAGCGGGTCGTGGGTCGGGTTCATCACGCGCAGGATCAGCGAACCCGACCACGCGTCCGGCGCCCTGCTCAGGCGGAAGGAGAAGATGCGGGTGTCGAAGCCGCCGCTGAGCGCGGTGGGGGCGGCGGCGTAGGAGAGGTCGGGGGCGCGAAGCTCGGCGCGGAGGTGGGCGAGGAAGGCGGGGGCGAGATCGGGGGGCGACGTGGGTGCGCTCGCGGGAGGCGCGCCCGCCCCCCTCACCCTGCCCTCTCCCCCGATGGGGGAGAGGGAAGAGGGCCCAGCAGGAACGGGGCGAGGCGGGTGAGGATGAAGGCGTAGTCGAAGGCGATCTCGCGCAGGTAGTCGTAGCGGCCGGAGGCGCCCCCGTGGCCGGCCGCCATGTTGATCTTGAAGAGCGGCGGCACGCGCGGGCCGCCGAGCGCGCGCAGCCGGGCCACCCACTTCGCGGGCTCCCAGTACATCACCTGGCTGTCGTGGAGCGAGGTCTTCACGAGCACGGCCGGATAGCGGCGCGCGTCCAGGTTCGTGTACGGGCAGTAGGTCTTCATGTACTCGTACTGCTCGCGGATCTTGGGATTGCCCCACTCCTCGAACTCGCCCACCGTGAGCGGCAGCGACTCGTCGAGCATGGTGTTGATCACGTCGACGAAGGGCACGCGCAGCACCGCGGCCGCCGCGCAGTCCGGCCGCAGGTTGAGCACCGCGCCCATGAGGAGCCCGCCCGCGCTCCCTCCCTCGATCACGAGCCGGTCGACCGCGGTGTAGCCGTCCTTCACCAGGTGATCGGCCACCGCGATGAAGTCGGTGAAGGTGTTGCGCTTGGCCATCATGCGGCCTTCGTCGTGCCACCGCTTGCCCAGCTCGCCGCCACCGCGGACGTGGGCGATGGCCACGCTCACCCCGCGGTCGAGCAGGCTCAGCCGGTTGGAGGAGAAGCCGGCCGGGTACGGGTAGCCGTAGGCCCCGTAGCCCGCGAGCAGCATCGGGACCGAGCCGTCGCGGGCGGCGTCGGCGCGGCGAACGAGCGAGATCGGGACACGGGTGCCGTCGCCCGCGACCGCGTGGATGCGCTCGGAGCGGTAGCGGGCCGCGTCGTAGCCCCCCAGGACCTCGGCCTGCTTGAGCAGCCGCAGGCGCTGCCCCGCGATGTCGTAGTCGAAGACCGAGGCGGGGGTGATCAGCGACTGGTAGCGGAGCCGGTAGGCGTCGGTCTCGAACTCCGCGTTGGCGTCCGCGTCGAGGTCGTAGGTGGGCTCGGGGAACTGCACGTGGTGGTGCGCTCCGCTCCCGGCGTCGGTGATGCGCAGGCGGATCAGGCCGTCCTCGCGCTCGTGGACCACATAGTGACCGGCGAAGACCTCCACGTCTTCCAGCATCACGTCGTCGCGATGGGGCAGCAGCTCCCGCCAGCGGGCCGGGCTCGGATCGTCCACCGGCGCGGTGACCAGCCGGAAGTTGCGGCGCCCGCCGCCGTTGGTCCGGATGTAGAAGAGATCGCCCGACGGCCCGCGGCCGTGGTCGACCTGGTACTCGTGGTCCTTCTCCCGCGGCAGGATCATCCGCCACGCGCCCTCCGGATCCGTCGCCGCGCAGAAGCGCATCTCGGTGGTGGTGAAGCTGCCCGAGATCAGGAACAGGTAGGCGAGGCTGCGCGAGCGGCCCACGTGCAGGCGGAAGAGGCCGTCCGTCTCCTCGAGGAGCAGATCGGCCACCGCGGCCCCGAGGCGATGGCGGTGCAGCCGGTACGGGCGCTTGGCCTCGTCCTCGGTGACGTAGAAGAGGGTCTGCCCGTCCGCGGCCCACGTGACCGCGCTCACCTTCTCGACCCGGTCCGGGAGCAGGGCGCCGGTGTCGAGGTCCTTCACGTAGAGCGTGTACTCGCGGAAGCCGGTCAGGTCGGTGGTGTAGGCGAGCAGGCGGCCGTCGTCGCTGACGCTGGCCGCGCCCAGGGCCAGGAAGGGATGGCCGACCGCGAGCTGGTTCAGGTCGAGCATCACCTGCTCCGGCGCGTCCAGGCTGCCCGCCTTGCGGCAGTAGATCGGGTACTGCTTGCCCTCCTTGCGGCAGTAGATCGGGTACTGCTTGCCCTTCTCGGTGCGCGAGTAGTAGAAGAAGCCGCGCCGCCGGTAGGGCACGGTCTGGTCGTCTTCCTTGATGCGCGCCAGCATCTCGGCGTAGAGGCTTTCCTGGAAGCCCTCGGTGGGCTTCATCACCGCGTCGGCGTAGACGTTTTCCGCGGTCAGGTAGGCGGTGACGTCCGGGTCCTCCCGGTCCCGCATCCAGAGGTAGTCGTCGACGCGGACGTCGCCGTGGACGACGTCGGTCGTGGGCACGCGCTTGGCCACCGGGGGGGACGGGGGGGTCGACGACATGCTCCGCACCGTACCACAGGGTCGGCGCTTGCGCGGCCGGCGGCTCGGTCCC
>WNFG01001840.1_pt1 | contig 17849 bp, 14 predicted proteins | sample 5400431 | NCBI WGS metagenome assembly WNFG01 (sample SAMN13153346, study PRJNA577476) | soil metagenome | isolation source: 120 cm saprolite under Douglas fir tree site 2 hole 3 replicate 2 | place: USA:California | collected 2015-04-18 | reverse complement strand
CGGATGGCAGAGGCCGTCGCGCCGGATGAAGTGGATGACCAGAAGCATCAGCAGCGCGCCACAAACCATGACCGCGACGGCGATTTGCAAGCCGAGCTGCAAATCGTGAAGATCAGAAATTTTGCCGACCACGTGCGGCCCGAGGCCCCCCACCAACTGCGTGGCGAACATGTAAACGCCGACCGAGGTGGCGTGCGCGCGGCGCGGCATCATGTCGTGAAGAACCGCGGTGACCGGACCGTGATACCAGGACATCAAAAAGACCGCGACGGTGAGGCCCAGGAGCACAATTGGTTTTTCCTCCGCCTGGATGGCCAGCAGCAGAAACGGCGCCGCGAGCAGAAATGCCGCCGCGATAGCCACGATGCGCCCATACGCAAGTCTTCGGTGCAGGCGGTCCGCAACGAATCCGCCAATCAAGACGCCCAGGACGGAAGCAACCAGCGCAATCAGTGCAAGCAGCACGGAAGCTTCGCGCAGGGTGAAGTCCTTGTAGCTCTTCGCATAATCGACGCCCCAGGTGAGAAGAGACACAGTGGAAAACGTGATGCAAATCCCGGCGGAGATCATGGCTAGGAAAGCCGGAACACTGAGTAGCCGCGGAATCGGCACAACTTCCGAGCGCGGACCCCGGGGCGGCTCTTCCAATCCGAAGAGCGCGAGGCCCGGGAGCGCGCCCGCAAGCGCAACCAGGAAGAGAACGTACTGCCAACCGTGACGCGGCCCGACGATTCCACCGAAAGCCTGGCCGGTCGCACCGCCCAGGAGCATGCCGGAAGCGAAAATTGCCTGCGCGAAGGCGCGGCGCTCCGCGGGGAACGCGCCGGAAATCATGGATTGCGCGGCGGGAGCATACGCGGCTTCCCCCAGACCGACCATTCCTCGAGCGATGAAGAAGAACAGAAAACTGGACACCAGGCCGCCCGCGAACGAAGCCGCGCTCCAGAAAAAGATGCCCAGGGCAATGATCGCTTTGCGGCTGAAACGATCCGCGAGAAAACCAAAAGGTATGCTGCCGACGGCGAGAACAATGAGAAGGAAAGTTTGCAGCGAGCCGAGCTCGGAGTCCGTGGCGTGGAAATGATCGCGCAACAGCGGAATGAGGGGTATCACCGCCTGCCGCGCCGCGAAGTTGACAAAATTGATCAAAGCAAGTACAGCAAGGAGACGAATCTGGTAGCGAGTAAGCGGAATGGAGTTCGTGGACATGCTGAATTGGCTCGATGACTCGCGCGTGACCTGGTGGAGCGTAGACCGGAAGGTATCAGCCTTTGCCCGGCCTATCAACATTATATGACGACTCAGAATCCGTCCCCCACCACCAACGCGACCACCAGTGACCGTTTAACCACCGTTCTTTCCTACGGCGTTCTGCTGCTGCTCATCTACCTCGTTTTCCGCATCTACGAACCGTTCCTCGCGGCGTTGGGATGGGCGGCCATCCTGGTGATTTTTTTCTATCCGATGCACGAGCGGCTGGCGCGCAAATTCTCTGCCAGGAACGCTGCCGTCTTAAGCACACTGGCGGTGACCATTTTGCTCATCGCCCCCGCCATATTGGTAACCACGCTGTTCGTGCGCGAAGCCGTCTCGATTTCGCGCGGCGTGCAGCATTCCATCGTGGAACAGCACGCCCCGATGGTGGCAAAAAAGTGGGCGTGGATTGCGCAACACGTGCCGGGACTGGACCCCAACGCCAACGTGGCGGAAATGGTCGAGCAAGGCGTCCAGAAAGAAGCGGGCTTTCTCGCGGAGCGCCTGGGGGCCATCCTCAGAAATATCGCGTCGTTCCTTTTCGACCTGTTCGTCATGATCTTCGCGATGTTTTATTTTTTCCGCGACGCGGACCAAGTTATCCGCGGGGTGCGAAGCATTCTACCCTTTGACGAGGAGCATCGCGAGACGATGATGACGCAAATTGGGGATCTCATCTCCGCGAGCGTGACGACCAGCTTAATACTCGCCGCGCTTCAAGGAGTCATCGGAGGAATCGGCTTTGCGCTGGTGAAGTTGCCGGCGCCGTTGTTCTGGGGTGTGGCCATGGCCTTCTTTTCGCTCGTCCCGGTCGTAGGTTCCGGCTTGATCTTCGTGCCCGCAGCACTCTGGCTGGGATTCACCGGGCATTGGGGCCTGGCCGTTCTATTGCTCCTAATTTGCGCGGGCGTCTCCGCCATTGTCGACAACGTCTTGCGCCCCTTGTTGCTCGGCGGGCGCACCGAATTGAGCGCCCTGGTCATCTTCATAAGTGTGGTTGGCGGGGTCGGCTTGTTTGGAATGCTCGGTCTTGTCCTGGGCCCAGTCTTGGTGGCCACCGCGGCGGGAGTCCTGGCTGTTTACATGGAACGGCCTGCAAGCCCGCCAATAACGGCTCGTTAACATGCGCGTTGTCTATCTGTGGAGCCGCGGCGCGAGTGTGCTAGAGTAACGCGCTCGAAGGAATTTCATGACCACCATGACCGCCACGAAACCCACGGAGCTTCCCGCGGCGAAATTGCGTTGGAGGTGCGAGCTCTCGCGCATCCCCTTCGAAACCACCGCGCAAGCGGAGCTGCGCGAAGGTTTCATTGGACAAGAGCGCGCGCTGCGCGCGCTGAAAATGGGTGCGGAGCTGTCCGCCCCCGGATACAACGTCTTCGTCTGTGGACTGGCGGGCACCAGCCGCGGCGGCACCATCGCGCGCATGATCGAAGAGCTTCACCCTCCGACCAAAGAGTCCCTCGACCGCTGCTACGTCAACAATTTCAAATTGACCGACCGGCCGCGGCTGCTGGCCCTCGCGCGTGGACAAGCCAACTCCTTCAAGAAAGACATGCAGGCGGGCATCGATTTTCTGCGCCGTCGGATTCCCCAGGTCTTCGAAGGCGAACCCTTCCAGCGGCAAAAAGGCCGCATCGTCGAACGCTTCACCGTGCGCGAAAAAGAATTGATGGACGATTTCACCCGCCGCATCGCCCGCGAACAATTTGCCTTGGGCCACATGCAGGTGGGCGCTGTGGCGCTGCCGGAAATTTTCCCGGTGCTCGAGGGCCAGATGGTGCCCATCGAGGACATTTCCAAGATGGTCCACGAAGGCAAGCTGGAAAGCCCTGTAGCCGAGGACATCGAGCGCAAGTACGAACAGTTTCGCCAGGAATTCACGGTCGTCTACCGCAAGACCCTGACGCTCTCGCGTGAACTTGCCAGCGAGCTTAGTTATCTCGAGCAAGAAGCCGCGTCCGTCCTGGTCGACGGCGTCATCGAAGAACTTAAAGAAAAATACGCCGGCCCCAACGTCGCCGAATACCTCGAAGAAGTCCGCCACCATCTGCTCGACAACCTCGATCCCTTCAAGGAGCGCGAGGGCGAAGGCGAACACGACGAAGAGACGCCGGACGGCCTGCCCAAGCCGCCCGGAGCGGGAGGACCGGAGCGCGATCCTTTCCGCGTGTATGGCGTGAACGTCATTCTCGCGCACGACAACGATGACAAATCGCCGGTTATTTTCGAAACCACGCCCACGTACGCCAATCTTTTCGGCACCATCCAGCGCGCCTATGACACCCGCGGCGGCTGGACCAGCGACTTCATGGACCTGCGCGGCGGCTCGCTGCTCCGCGCCGATGGCGGCTTCCTGATCATGTATTCGCTGGAAGCGCTGTCGGAAACCGGCGTGTGGCGCGCCCTGAAGCGCACGCTGAACCACAATCGCCTGGAGATTCAGCCGCTCGAAATGTTTTATCCCTTCGGTGGAAGCGCGCAAAAGCCGGAAGCCATCGATATCAACGTCAAGGTCATCCTCATCGGCGACCGTTCGTTGTACGAGCTGCTGTACGAGTACGAGGAAGACTTCCGCAAAATTTTCAAAGTGCGCGTCGAATTCGACGAAGAGATGGCCATGAGCGACGGCGTCATCGCCGAATATGCGGGGCGGTTGCGCGCGTTGTCCGAAAAAGAAAATCTGTACCCCTTCGACCGCGGCGCCTTCGCCGCCATGCTCGAGTACGGCGTGCGACAGGCGGGGAGAAGAAACAAGGTCACAGCGCGCTTTATCGATATCGCCGACCTGGCGCGCGAAGCGCATTACGACGCGGCGGCGGCTGGGGAATCCGTGGTCCGCGCGGCCCACGTTCGCGGCGCTTTGTCTTCGAAAATGGAGCGCCACAACCTGATCGAGACGCGCATCCGCGAAATGATTCAGGAAGGAACCCTGCTCGTTGATGTGGAAGGCTCGCGCGTCGGCCAAGTGAACGGACTGAGCGTCCTGGAAATCGGCGGATATTCGTTTGGCAAGCCGGTGCGCATCACCGCGACAGCCGCTTTGGGAAAAGCGGGACTGATCAACATCGAGCGCGAGTCCAATCTGAGCGGGCGTTTCCACGACAAAGGAATGCATATCATCGCCGGTTACTTGCGGAGCAAATTTGCCCAGGACAAGCCGCTCTCGCTCGCCGCCAGCATCTGCTTCGAGCAATCGTACTCGGGAGTCGATGGCGACAGCGCCAGCTCCACGGAGATTTACGCGCTTGCGTCGGCGCTTTCCGGAGTGCCGCTGCGGCAGGATATCGCCGTGACCGGTTCGATCAACCAGCAGGGCGACATTCAAGCCATTGGCGGGGTGAACGAAAAAATCGAAGGATTCTTCGACGTCTGCCGCATCAAGGGCCTTACCGGCACGCAAGGCGTGATGATGCCGGAATCCAACGTGGAAGATTTGATGCTCCGCGAAGATGTTCTGGAGGCCGTGGCCGCCGGCAAATTTCACGTCTGGCCGATTGCCAAAGTCGAACAAGGCATCGAGCTCCTCACCGGAAAGTTCGCAGGAAAAAAAGTCGGCGGCGGAAAATTCGACACCGGTTCCGTTTTCGCTCTCATGGACGAGCGCCTGAGCGCCATGGCGCGCACCCTGAAAGAATTCGAGTAGCCCCGCCCGAAAATCAAGTGACTTGCTACCCCCTCGCGAGTCAAACCTTACTTTCAACGTGCGGCGCGTCTGACGAAGTCAAATGAATCGTCTCCGAGTGCCCCGTCATCCGATCACAATCGGGAATGGGGCTCTGCCCCGAACCTTCTAAGCAGGCGTGGCATTGAGTGCCGGAGCCATCGGATACGGCTTTGATGACCCCAGCACTTCAGTTCAAAGGAGGGACTGTCGTCGTGCCAGTTTCAACTGTGGTCTACTCTTGTCAAATTGGACGCCGAAACGCGGCCATGGAAACGAGCGTTCTTTGAAATGCGTATGGCTACCCGCTTCACTGAGAGCCGTCTTGTTGTACGCGGTCTACCACCGCTTGGGTGACCTTCTGAGCGAGGGTTAGACCCGCGTTGATATCGCTGCGGAAGTGAATTCCGGACCAAATGCGCGACTCCGCTGCTTCGGTTGCTTGCGCTTGGAAAGAAGCGGCATCCTGTGGAAACAGGTAAGAGAGCGCACCGGCGTTTCCTCCAGAGACGCACGCGTGGGCGGAGGGGTAACTGGGATGATTCGGAGTGGTGTATAGGGTTTTCGTCGTGGCATCCAGTTGGAACGGCCGGATAGCCCAGTAGGTATATTTGCCGTCCCAGCAGGCCACCATCGAATCGTACCCCGTAATGCTCTGAATTGCGTAAGCGCGAGCTGCGCGCGGTGGGTTATTCTCCATCCGGTACTCGAAGATTTTCTTATCCAGAAGATCGGACCAAAACGCTACTGCTCTACCCTGCCAGAAGAAGCCTCCGCTTTCGGGAACAAAGGCGGCGCCCGCAGCCGGCAATATGCGAGGGAAGCTCTTGACCTCGCCGAGTTCCGCCGTTTCTTGGGCGGAATCACACGCTGGCGGCGGACCTGGCCGGAATTCACTTCCACTCGAAAGCACCCAGGTCTTCCACGTTCCTGCGAGAGGTTCGGCTGGATTTATGCCCTTCCAATTGCACGGGCCGTTTGGAATGGTTCCACTGAAAATCGCGCTGGATCCATCGGACTGGGCTCGAGCTATAACGAGGGCTGCGACGGCGTGGCCCAAATCGAAGCCTGCCTGGACGTCAGTGGGGTACTGTACGCCCGCTAGCAGCCGTGACCTGCCCGCCGCGTCAGCTTGGGCGAGGATCGCTTGGGCGTCGGTTGGAAACAGATACGCCAGAACCGCAGACGCCGCCCCGGCCGCAACTGCATGTTCACTAGGGTAAGACGGACTGTGCGGATTGGGGACAACGGTAGTGAGGTCTTTGTCAAGTCGGCTTGGTCGCGGTCGATTGTAGGCGTACTTCGAGTCCCAAGCCGCAACCATGGCGTCATAGATGGCAACGTGGACTAGCGCCAGAGCGCGTTCGCCGCGAACCGTGCCCACGTTGAACTTTTTGATCTCGTTGATCGTTATTTGATTCCACTGGTAGGAGGGCGCCCCGGCGTCCCAGAACTTGATCAAGTCGACCGCAGCTGCGTCGCGTTGTTCCGCGAGTTTTTCTAACACTTGGATTTCTTCCTTCGACTCGTCCCGCCCCGGGGGAGCGGGCACCCGGAACTGGCTCCCCGACGTCAGTACCCAGGTCTTCCATTGTCCCGCATTCGGTTCGATTTGCGCTGAAGTGCTTAGCGCAAATAGAGTGAGCCCGAGCGCGAAGCTGAGAACGGTGCGCCATGCAATCTTCTTCGAGTTTGTTTTTTTCATTTTGAACTTCCTCTCCCTTACTAATTTCGCGTGGTCACCGCGATTGGCGGGACGTTCTCATTTGAGGGGGCTGGACATCAATGGAATGCAGCTACCCATCGTCTATGATTCACATAACGAGCTAATCTCCTGAGAAGGCGCGACTTACGCGGGGGGGTCGCCTTTTCTCTTCTATTGCTCAACGCTATCAACGTGCTAGACTGCTTCCAATTTGGTGGCCGTTGAACATTCCCAGCGATTCTCGGTCGGTTCTCTGCTTCGGACCCTTCCAGGTTGACCTTGCGTCGGGCGAGTTGCATAAGCACGGCGTCAGACTCAGGCTGCAAGAACAGCCCTTTCAAATTCTCGTTATGCTGTTGAAAAAGCCTGGCGAGGTCGTGACCAGAGACGTGCTTCGCAATAAGCTTTGGTCTGCGGATACTTTTGTGGACTTTGACGTGGGTCTCAATAACGCAGTCTTGAGACTCCGCAATGCCTTGGGTGACTCCGCCGATTCACCGCGGTTTATCGAGACATTGCCGCGACGGGGTTACCGGTTTATCGCTCAAGTGGACGGCCAAGCTCCGGCCACACTTCATGAGGACGCGCAGCCGTCAACGGCTGGTTATCAAGGGGCGGCCGTTGCGTCGCCCGCAGCGGCGACGACTCAAGTCTCTAAACCATCTCTGGAATGGTTCCGCGGCAAGAGGATATGGACCGTCGGACTCGTGTTGGCGGTTTTGTTGGCGTTGGTTGCAGGCTTGAACGTTGGCGGGTTGCGCCAGCGGGTTTTTGGAAGGCCGAGTCCTCCGGCCATCCGTTCCCTGGCTGTGCTCCCCTTGGAAAATCTCTCCGGCGATGAAGCTCAGGAATACTTCGCCGACGGAATGACGGACGAGCTCATCACTGACCTGGCCTCTATCGCGCGTCTACGTGTCGTTTCTCGGACTTCGACAACACACTATAAAGGTACGCGGAAAACGATCCCCGAAATTGCGCGAGAATTGAATGTAGACGCCTTGGTGGAAGGCTCAGTGGGGCGTTCCGCCAACAAGGTGCGGATCAGAGCCCAGTTGGTCAGAGCTGCTCCTGAGGAGCATCTTTGGGCACAGAGCTACGAGCGCGACTCTCAGGATGTGCTGGTAATGCAGAGTGAGCTGGCTCAGGCCATCGCAAGTGAAATCCAGGTCCGCCTGACGCCGCAGGAGCGGCAGCATCTCGCCAGCGCACGCGCCATCAACCCGGACGCCTACAATGCTTTCTTGCTTGGCGATTATCACGCCAGCAAGAAAAACCCGGCCGCCCTAGACAAGGGGATTCAATACTTTCAGGAGGCCATTCGCATCGACCCCAGTTACGCGCAGGCTTACGCAGGACTTGCTAACGCGTATATCGAACGCGATATCTGGGGTGGTTTGGGCGTCGGCAAAACAGCTGATCAGATACGCGCGGCCACACTCAAGGCGCTCGAACTGGACGGAGAACTTGCGGAAGCCCATGCTCTCCTGGGACAAATTCATTTTCAATACGACTGGGACTGGCAAAGTACGGAGGCGGAATACAAGCGAGCCATTCAACTAAATCCGAATTTTGCGGGTTCCTATGTGCGATATGCCTATTTTCTTCAAGCCATGGGCCGGCACACGGAAGCTTTCGCGGCTGCGCACCGCGCCGTTGAGCTGGACCCGCTCTCAGCTTCAAACATCAGTGACGAGGGAAGGATCCTGTACCGCGCACGCCAATACGAGAGCGCGATCGCGCGATATCAGCGGGCTCTCGAATTGGATCCCGGTTACGTTCCAGCCTTGAGCCGCACGGCCGAGGCATACGAGGAATGGGGCAAATACGACAAGGCTCTTGCCGCTGTGCGGAAGTTCCAGCAAGCTGCTGCAGACCCTAGGGATATACGGCGGCCACTGGGGCGGCTGTATGCACGTACGGGTCGGCGGCGTGAGGCCCTCGAAATCGCTCGGACAATCGAGGCGGATCCAAATACGTCGGGCAGCGCGTTCGCACTGGCTGTTATTTATTCCGCACTAGATGATCGCGATCGAGCTATCGCCGCGCTTGAGAAAGGAGTTCAAACGCGTTCGCTCTTGCCATTTGTGTTCGTGGACCCGCAGCTTGATTCGGTGCGTTCCGACCCCCGTTTCCAGCGCTTGCTGCGCCGCGCCAACCTTCCTTCCTAAGAGAACTCGACCCTCTGGTCCTCGGTCGCAACTCCAAACTCATCGTGTGGCGGCGCCGGCAACGCGATTTTAATGGGGTTCCCGGCTTGGCGGAAATGGTGGAAGCACAGAGGCCCGAAGAACAGTGCCGCAGGCAAAGGGCTGAAAGAGTGCATCGCTTCTCTATTCGACCCACTGGTCCCAATGGATGCCCTTCGCGTCCTTCCACGAGACGCTCGATGAGTAGTGCAAATGCCGCGCGACAACTTGCAGATTCATTTGCGCGAGCCAATCGGAGGCTGTGGACGGCGCGGCATCTTTCGAAGCGCTCAAGGATTTTGCGGCCGAACTCTTCTTCGCCTCTTCGCTCCAGCGATCCTTGACCGCCTGCCAATCGACTTTCTGGAAATCAAAATAGCTGAGACCATTGAGATTTTCCGGAAATTTCCGGCGGCCCGCTTGAAACTGCGGCACCGTGGCCAGGCCCGCCGCGTCGGAAGCCTGCCCGCGATTCGAAAGCACGTCGCGCAGCGTTTCTATCTTGCTCGCCCCAAGAATCATGTCCGGGGTCACCGCGAGGTTGAAAAAATTCCACTGCGCATCGCCCGCGCCGCTCTGTTTTCCCCCAAGGGAAATCTTTAGGAAAGTTACATCGCCTTCGTTGCGTTCCGAAGCGAGCTGCTCGCTGAAAACTGTGCGTATGAGCTTCAGCGTCTCCGGCTTCTTGCGCATCCCAAAAAAATAAACCTGCTTCGCGGCATCCATCGACGGGCTCGTTTGCATCGTTGCGAATTCTCCGCTGAACAGCCCCAGCGCTTCCGGCACCGGCATCCCCAGCTTCTGCTGGGCGAGCGTGTCCATCAAGTCCGCGTTGCCTTGCTGCGCTTGCGGAAACGCCGCGCGCGCCACGCGCTTCACCGTGTCGTAGATGCCCTGCAAATTGAATTGCGCCCACGTGTAAGAGTTGGCCTCCGCCGGAACGAAAGCAAGTGAAGCCGGCCCCGGCTGTCCGCCGGCCCAAATGTCAAACGGCGTACCGGGAACGGCATCACCCAGAATCGCGCCCTGCACATGCGTCTTCGCTCCTTCGAATATGACCCGGCCGCTGACAGAGTGCACCGCGTCAAGCCGTGCCGCGTCCAACAGCGGGCGGACCTGAAAGCTTCCCGCTTGCGAATCGGTCGCAAATTGTTCCAGGTCCGGAACGCGCATGAAAAATTCCAGCAAGCCGCCGCCGAGGTTTTTTTGCGCTTCCAGATACGCCGCCGATTGCGCCAGAGACGCCCCTCCGGAAACTTTGCCATCGAGCCGGCCAAGAATTTCTTCCATCACCGCTCGTTCACTCGCGCTGACGGCGTACTTCCCGTCCTCCGCCCAATAGCTCGCGCCATTTTTGCTTTCCACTTTGAGTGCCTGCACGCCTCCGATGGTGACGGGCGACAGCTGCGGCACTTCCTTTGCGCTCGCGCGCAAGCCCAGTATCGCTTTCGAAAGCAGCTCCTCTTTGCCTCTTCGGTCATACACAAAAAACATCCCGTTCCACGCCGCCGCTTTCGCATCCGGCGCGCCCTCCGCTGGAGCAATCCTGCGTTTCGCGGTGGGCTCGCTCAAATACCCGATCGTGAACGAATTTTCCAGCAGCCCCGCGAATTCCTGCAACTGCGCGCTCGTCAGCTTCGGCTGCTCCGTTTTTTCTCCGGAAGAATGCAGCATCCCCGCCGCCATCGCCGATCGCACCGGCGCAAACTCCGCATCGTCCCACAGCGCCAGCAGCGAATTCGCCTTTCGAACGTCCCCCGCCGGAACGCCGCGCCAGATCAAATAAAACACGGTGCGCGGAGACATTTGCGCCGGCTCCAGCGGAGCCTGCGCGCGCGCCGCATTCGGCACGAAGGCGCACAGCAGCGCCGCCATCGGCAAAAGCATTCGAAAGCTCGGTACTTTCATGGGAGTGCTCCAAGACAAATGGTCGATGGAATGGCAAACATTTCCATGCTAACGCGGCGGGCCAAACGACAGAAGCCCCGTTCCGCGCGCAGTTTCCAGAACGCGGAACAGGGCTTCTCTATCATTGAAATCTTGAAACGTTGAAACCCTAAGACGAAAATCGAAAGCGCCGCCTAAGCTAAGCCGGCTAGAGTTTCGCGGGAGTCGCGGCAAACGCTGGCTGAGCTAGGCCAACTAGGGTTTCGCGGGTGTTGCCGCGGGCGCGGGCGTCGCCGCGGCGGCCGGAGGAGCAGCGCCTCCGCCGTCCTTCGGCGTCGCCAGGTACCCGGTAATCTGATTCTTCCCCACGTCGAAAACGACAATTTCATACGGCGCCATGCGCGCGCTGCCCTTCACGTAAAACTGCACCGGCTCGCCGGACGTCTTGTCCTTTTTCTCGATGGTCTTGTCGTCGGCCACCACTGTCAACGTGTACTTCGCCTTTTTCGGGTCCGTTTTGTTCAGCGTCATCTGCACCGGCCCGACGCGCTGCGCATTCTTGGATCTTTGCAGCGTGAACTCGTAGTAGTTGCGGTCGCCCCGCCGCCTCAAGTCTTCCAGGTCGTCGCGACTGTGCGCGATCAACCCGCTCATCACGTTCATGTCGCCCAGGCTGCGCTCCAGCTTGCCTTTCGTCGCTTCCAGGTCGGTCTTCGTGGCTTCAATGTCTTTCTTCGCGCCGCCCACTTCCGTGGCCACCGCGCCGAGTTTTTCATCGTTTTCCTTTTGCGCCTGGCTCAACTGCGCGGTCAGCTTTTGGTCGGCCGCTTGCTGCTCCTTGACGATCGTTTCCGCGCGGCTCTTGGCCTTGGCAATCTCCGATTGCGTCAAGCCCATTCTCTGCGTGGTGATTTCCACCTGGCTCTTCAAGTCCGCGATGCGCGAATTGGCCTGCTCCAGTTGCGCGGTCAGCACTTTATTCTGTTTCTGCTGATCCGCCAGGTCCTGGCCCATGCGCGACTGCGTGGAATACCCCGCAACGCCAATCACGGCCAGCGCCGCAATCACCACCCCGAACAACACGGAGATCCACCGCGGCGTTCCCGTGGACTCGTAGCGATACGACTCCTCCGGGCTCGGTATGTTTGGAGAAATGCTCATTCCCCCTCCTCTGACTTAGCTGCGACCCCTGTCGACGATGTAGACATGAAATTATCGCCTGCCTTCGCCCGTCTGTCCACCGCGCCAGGGTAGTGCCAGGGTAGTGGGGCGGGGGACGAGTGGGGAGGACAGCCCCGTTCGGCAGGCTCAGGGCAGGCAGGAGTGGTTGTGCCATCACCGGGCGCAGGTGGAAGCGGGCGGGACTAGCCCCGCCCCTACGACGGGATATTGAAGAGCCGGGATGGAGGATTGGTGGCATGGGATGGTCCGGTCAGTCGCGGTTGGGCTCAGGCATATCGATGATGATGCGCCGGGGCCTGTCTTCGGCACCGTTGGTTTCGTGTTCGATGGCGGGGAGGGTGCGGAGGAGGAGGTTGGCGGTGTAAGCCATGACGGCGGCGCGGCGGGGAGTGATTTTGTTACGGGCTTGGAGCTTATAGAGTTCGCCGAGGGAATGGTTGATGTCGGCGGCGGAGCGAAATTCCTGGATGTCGCCGATGAGGGAGGCGGCGAGGTCGGCCTGGTCGAGATCCTTTTGGAGCAGAGCGGCGTGTTTGGCGCAAAGGCCGGAGTCTGGATCCGAGATGGCCATGCGGCAGCGGCGGCCGCTAGGGGTGCGCTGCTGGCAATGGAGCAGAACAGAGGTGGCAGTAATCGTGGAGCTAGAGATTTCGGGATTCATGAGAGTTCCTTTCGGGCATAAGCGGATTGTTCCTGTTCCGACTGGAGCCGGAACGTTCCATTTTGGGAATTGTTGGTACACACCCCGGCAGTTTTCGTAAGAGTGGCAAACAAAGGAGTTACGGGATACGGAACTTGGAAGAAGATACGGAAGATGGGAGATAAGGGGAAATGATGGAGGGAAAGAGTCGGAGAGCTTAACGCAGAGACACAGAGATCGCCGAGAGGGGGATTTCAGGGCGAATCGGCGGGTATGGCGTCGAATCATAACGACCCATGCTAACATAGATTATATTGTTTGTCAAATGATTTTATAGTACTAGTATTCAGGGAATTGGCACATTGGTTCGAACGATTTTGCAAGACGAAGAAAACAAAGGGGTAGAGTTCACTGGGGGCATGGGAAAAAACTAGAAAGTAGAAACTAGAAGGCAGAAATTAGGGGCGAGGGCGAGGGAAAAACTAGAAGGCAGAAACTAGAAAGTAGAAATGGGAGCGGGGAAGGTGAAAATGTTGGAGGGCCGGGGATAAGGGAAGGGAGGTTGACCGTCCCGACAAGGTCGGGATCTGGGATCAGGGGATATGGGATTTCCGCCTTATAGTTCTCTTTGCTCTTCGCTCGCCCCCGCCTGGCGCAGCCGTTCGCGGAAGTACTCCTTCCAACTGTCCGGCAATTCTTTCACTCGCAACGCCCGGCGCACCGCGGTGATCTCCGCCTCTCCAAACCTCTTCGCGACATAGAGACGGGTAATCTCCGAGACGGCAACGGCGTTCGGCTCCCGCGCCATCACCTTCATCTCATCCCCCGCGCCCACCTCGCCCTCCCGCAGGACCGCCACGTAGAAGCCCGTCCTCCCGCTCGCCAGAAATCGCTTCACCATGTCGTCGGACCCGAATCTCACTCCCAGTTTGTAGCAAGGCAGCCGCGGCTGCGTCACCGCCACTTCGGCCGTGCCGACGGAAAACCGGTCGCCCAGATGAACGGAGTCTTCCAATCCTTGCCCGCCGGGGAGGGCCTGCCCGCCCGGGAGGCCCGGGCCGCCGTCATCAATCGTAAAATTTTCTCCAAACATGCCCATCGGCAGTTCCCGCCCAGGCAACTCTTTCCTCCAGTAGTCGTAGTGCGCCAGCGAGTAGCAGTAAACCGCTTTGTGCTTGCCCCCATGCACGGTCAGGTCCGCCTGCCGGTCTCCGTCCAGATTCAGCTTGCGCAACGCCACCCGTCCCCTGGCCGGCTCCTTGAAGATCGCCGTTGTCACCATTCTCCCGTGCCAGCGCACTTCGCGCGGCATTCCCGTGTTCACGGAAACCAGTTTCATTGTCCGTCTATCCTTAGGCCTGCGGGCCTACTCAATATCAAAACTCCCACGCACAATTTCAGTGCATGAGGCACCCATGGTGATGTAGGTTACCCACCGAGGACCCACTGCAGGTCACTCGTCAACAAGAGGACTCCGAATAGTCTCCCGGCCACGGGAGGGCCCGTCGGTCGCCAACTCAGGGAATCCAAAGTCCTGCCAATAGAGTCTAAAGGAGAGGGAAGGAGACGGGTTGTCAATTTGGGCAAGATTTGCAAAACTGTTCTTTCGGCCAGTTCCCCTAGTACGACTAAGTCCTGTATTTTCAGAACCGTGCGCCAGGTGGCCTTTCGACATAGGATTGGTTACACGTATGCAGGCTATACTGGTGTAGTATGCTGCCCACCGGAGTATGCCTCCGGCTGACCCGACGTATGTTCTGATTTAGCGAGCGATACGATTTGCCTGAAAGCAGCCCCATCCCGACGTTACTGGCGTTCCTAATCTGTGAGTCAGTGATAACCGACCTGGAGACTCAAAAGAAAACACTGGTCGGGCTCTTTGATCGTGTTCTGGCGGCGAATACTCCGGTGGGAATGAACCTAGGTATTTACGCGAAATTGGTCGAAGGGCGCGGGCACTATGATTTCAGAATCAGAATGGTTAGCCTGAAGGATGAGGCACTCGTCTTCGAAGTTCCGATCGCCGGAGAATGGACGACGGCCGAGGCCCCATTCGAGATGGGAATCAACATCCGCGGCATGGCAATTCCAGCTTTCGGCAACTACGAATTTCAGCTCTATTCACAAGACGTGTATTTAGGACGCGCAGTCTTTGCTGTTCACAACATGCAGATGCCGCCCGTCGTTGGATGAGGTAAACCATGGAAGCAATGGAAGCTGTGGAGATTCGCAAGCGCACTGATCAACCTGCCCCTGAGCTCGTCTCTCGAGGCGATACGCCGTCCGTACGGGTCGACTGGCGGACTCAGCATATGGTTCTGCCGACCGCGGTATTCCACATCAAGCTGATCGGTCCTACACAAGAGCAGCCACGACCAACGAGCGTCTTGGTTGGCAGCTTGAATGATCGTAGTTTTCGCGTGGCAAAGGCCATACCGGTGAACATCGAAGACTCAAGCGGCGCAGTAATCGCATCATGGAGCGAAATCGACGAGTTCGGAACCGGAGCATCCATGACTTCGGCAATCGCGGATCTCGGGCGTACCGTCGCGGAGTTGTACCGTTCCCTTGACGATGACAAAGATCGACTGGGACCAGATCTTGAGCGCGTGTGGCACTTGCTGCAGCAATATTTGGTTCCTCGAGATGAAAACTCACGAATTTGAGACAATCGTTACAAAGTTAGGGCTCAAAACGCGCGACAGCGGCGACCGCCTCGCTTGGTTCGTGTACGAGGGAAAGACCGTCGTACGCACTAAGCGGTCTCATGGCAATAAGGAACAGCCCGGAGACAAGATCCGCCAGCAGTTGAAAGTCAATGAGGAACAACTTTCAGGTCTAATTAGTTGTTCCATTTCTCATTCGGACTATGTAGGGATTCTGAAATCCAAAGGCATAATCGCCCCGCAGTCTCCGCCGCCCTCACCGCCGCCAGGTAGCACAGCACTCCCGCAGAATCCGACCCGATCAAAGACAAGGAAGTCATAATCATTTTTTTTCGAGACGGAGTGCAGCGGCGGGTGACGGACAGAAGCTCTTCCGGCCGCGGGGTGCGCCATCCCGCCCAACTTGCCTGTAGGGATTCTCTCTTCCCTCTGCATTTTGCAGTTTCACTCTTCTTGAAAGCTGGCCGTGTCCGCGGTCTTTACTGATTCCAAATGGTGAGTGCCATTTTCCAAGAGCCATCGCTCTGCCGCCTCAGCACTCGGACTCCTTTGATGTGCAAACTGACTGGCGGGCTCTCCGGAGACATTGCGAACTTGGCGTCCGTCTCGCCCCACTCGTAGGCCCAGCCGTCCGCGATTTGAATCGCGTTAAACGCGGGCGCATAGCTCAAGACCTTGAAGCCCGGGTACTGGGTGTGCACTTTCTCATTGTTTGCCTGGATCGCCTGCTTCCCGACCACGGGCGGGATTCCCGGCTCGAGTGCTACCCCCTCCTCCGTCCACATGTCGATCAGTCCTTTCGGGTCTTGCGACAGCGTAACTTCAATGTTTCTCTGGTGCAGTTTTTCGATAGCCGCCAAGTCCGCCGCGTGCCTGTCCCTTTGCCGAAGCGTCCCCATAGCACCCCGGGCGAAGTAGCCGACGCCAAGGCCCGCGACAAACACAATTAAGGTAACTAGAGAGCTACGCTTCATACGGCCTCCTGAGCTCCTGCATTTGCCATGTCGGGAGACCGTTTGTCAACAGCCAACAGGCTCCAATAGGCGGGCGCGTCAGGTTTTTGAATTGGGTGGCGCAGGACCAGGAAAAGAGAAACTAGAAATCAGAAATTAGAAAGCAGAAATTGGAAAAAACGGGGCACGATACACGCCCGGAGGCTTTTGACTTGGGTGGCGTATCCTTGTGGCGTTTGCTCATCAGGCAGCTCCTGACACTGATGACGTCTTGGGTCTGGTGTATATGTAACCGATCGCAAGAAACATGAACAGCACAAAAGAGAGAGTTCCGTAACGAAAAGGCACCATGAACGAATCGGTGCTTACCGGGCTAAACAGCTCCCGCGGAATTGAACCTAAATTATTCGATTTCAACGCGTCTATGATCTTACGGATGACCACGACATACGCGACTAGCACAGCGCCAACTGCCTCAACAGCCTTAACCATGCTAGAGGCACTGGTAAATGCGTCGCCCGCAACCCATCCAAGTGCAGCGCCAATCAGCACGGCATCGATGTTATTTAGGAGAAACCGCAGGCTTGGATCCGGCAGGCCATTGATGATTGGCAAAGCCATCACCAGAAAAAGCATAGCCACAGCCCCTATTCTGCTTGGGATCGTTGTTAGTGGGACAGTCCACATACTCGTACCTCTCTTGTTTGTGAAGCGTACCTAACCAACCGCAATACCCGTATGGGTTCGTTCGTCCCAGTGACCCGGCACCCCTCATCTCATGCGGTGTACTTCCTTGCCTGGGAGACTGCGCTTTCGGAGAGACGGGGTGCGGAGGTCGTATCAGGAAGTCTGCCCCCGATCGCCATGGGCGTCAAGAGGGCGCGTAGGCCAGGCTTTTGAATTGGGTGGCGGGAGATAGGGAAAAGAGAAACTAGAAACTAGAAAGCAGAAACTAGAAATCAGAAAGTAGAAATGGAAAAGGCGAACAGAGGCGAAGAGAGATTTCATCGCTAGCGATGAGACCGCAAGCGATGGCGCAGAGTTCTCACGTTCGTTCGGAATGACGGGAGGCGGGTCAGCGCGCGGCGGAGAGCCTCTTGCTTAATTCCGGTTTTCCAGTTTCACTTTTCTAGCGAATCTCGATAATTCGATCGCCACTTTTCAGGCAGGATTCGATATTTGGCCATGAACGCTCAAAAGCCGCCAATAATGGCGCAGTTCGGCAATTGCCCAAGCGGACCCAGATGACTCTGATCTTTGCCTCGCGCTGCTTGGCGAAATAAAAAAAGTCTTCATCCTTGCTGATAATGATGCGCTCATGAAGTTCAGCGTAGCGGCAAATGTCGCTGTCGAGGGCGTCCCCCAGCCGGCCTCCAGCACGTGCTGGCAATCGAATCCGCGTTTGCGCAGGTATTGGGAGAGGGCCGTGGGGAGCTGATTATCGACGAGGAATTTCACGAAGCCGGTAGCACGACGTGGTCAACCTGATGGGCTGCGTAGTCTAGTGTGGCGAGGATGTCTTCGCGCTCAAGGTACGGGTAGTCCGTCAGGATCTCTTCGAAAGAGGCTCCGCCGGCGAGCAGTTCGAGCACATCTGTTACTCGGATGCGTAGCCCGCGAATGCAGGGTCGGCCCCCGCACTTGCCGGCTTCTACTGTGATTCGGTTGAGGCGTTCCAGATTCATCGAATTTCCTGTCATTTCGACGATACG
>WNFG01010690.1_pt1 | contig 17850 bp, 13 predicted proteins | sample 5400431 | NCBI WGS metagenome assembly WNFG01 (sample SAMN13153346, study PRJNA577476) | soil metagenome | isolation source: 120 cm saprolite under Douglas fir tree site 2 hole 3 replicate 2 | place: USA:California | collected 2015-04-18 | reverse complement strand
AGTCTTGTCGAGAGAAAGCGGTTTCTCCAGGAAGTCAAAAGCCCCAAGCTTCGTGGCGCGAACCGCAGTCTCAATGGTTCCATGGCCCGAAATCATGATCACTTCCGGAGGATTGTCCAAGTCGCGAATCTTCTCAAGGGTTTCAAGCCCATCCATGGCCGGAAGCCAGATGTCGAGCAGCACCACGTCGAATGCCGTCCTGCGAAGAAGCTCAAGACTTGCCTCGCCACTCTCCACTGACGCGGCGGAATATCCCTCATCCGCAAGCGCTCCTGCGAGCGATTCGCGAATCCCAGGTTCGTCATCCACGATGAGAACGTTATGCATGCTGAGGGGTTGCGGCTACGGACGTGTGCTCGGGAACCACAGGCAACTCGACGATGAACCGTGATCCCACCGGCCGGTTTTCTTCTACCCGGATCGAACCATGATGATCTTCTATCACTCGGCTCACAATCGCCAGACCCAGCCCGGTCCCACGTTTCTTGGTCGAGAAATACGGCAAGAAAAGTCTCTCCTTAAGTTCCCGCGTCACGCCATGGCCCGTATCGGCTATGGTGATTTCAACCGCGTCGCGGCTCGCCACCAGTGCGGTCGAGATCTCAATTTCCCGTACCAGAGAATCCTGCATGGCATCGGCGGCGTTGTCCACAAGATTGGCTATCGCGCGTTTGATCGCCTCTTTATCGGCCATTACTTTTGGAAGGTCCGCTGTGAGCGATTTGTGCAGAGCGATGCCATCCAACCTTCCATCAAACATGGACAGCGCGATCTCAATCACCTCATTGATATCCGAGGGCTGCGGTTTTGAGGCCGGAAATCGAGCCAATGTGGAGAATTCATCGACCAGCCGGCGCACTGTTTCGACTGCGCCAGCAATCGTTTCCGCACATGAGCGAACAATTTTGAGCGAGGAGGGATCCAAAGGCTTCGCCCGCTCCAGATGGCGCTGGATGCGCTCCGCAGACAACGCGATGGGAGTAAGCGGGTTTTTGATCTCATGAGCCACCCTGCGCGCTACCTCCCGCCAAGCGGCCTGCTTCTGAGCCTTCAGCAAGTCAGAGAGATCCTCGAACACGATTACGTATCCAGACCGTTCGCCTTGATGCCGCAATGTCGCAACAGTCACGGCAACGTTCAGAGACATGCGCTGCACCGACATTTCCATCTGGCTGGTGGTCATACCCATGCGATCGGCGCGACGTAGCAATGGCTCGAAGTCTTCCAATACTTCGGCAGGAAAGACTTCTTCCAACGTCGCACCGCGAAGAATCTGGGGCGCGGGTCCGTGACCTGGGTCGGGGTGAAACATGCGCAGAAGCGCCTGATTGACATGGGTCACGCGGCGGGATTCGTCGAGTGAGAGCACTCCCGTAGGGATGCTTTCCAGAATGGTCTCCATCTGACGCCGGCGTCGATCCAGCTCGGCGTTGGCGGCACCCAAGTCCCGGCTGGAAGCTTCAATCTGCCGACGGCTGGTCTCCAACTCTTCGGCCATGCGATTGAAGGAGCGAACCAAGTCCCCGATCTCATCTGCCGCACTCACGTCGACCCGATAATCGAGACGTCCGCGCGAGATTTCCTGCGTGGCTTCCGCCAAAGCCGCCAGCGGGCGGGTCACGAGCTTGGACAGAAAAAGCGCCAACCAGGTCGTGACGAAAAGCACAATCATGGTGAGCAGCAGCAGCAGTCCCATGTACGTGCGCCGGACGAGCCGGCGCTCGTGGGCTAAGTCGTAATACCGTTCCTGGCTGGCCTCAACTTGCTTGACGGTTTGGGAGAACTCTTTGGGTAGGGGAATGGCGACCAGAACCATTCCTCCTTTCTCCACGGGCGCGCTGCCCAACGTATAGTCTGTCTGTTCCCAGGTAAATTGGGCTGGCCGTCCGGCCATGGCCTCCGCGAGTGGCAGCGTGGACTTCAAAACCGGCCAGGGTGCCGGAGCGTTAAAACTGGCTTCGGCGTTGTCATCCTGCACGGCAAATGCGAATCCACCCTGTAACGTTGATTCGTGCTCGTGGAATTCCTCCATGACTGCCGAGAACCCCTGGCCCGAGAAGCTCCGCTGAGCCGGGGTTGACGAGGCAATTGCCAACGCTTCAGAACGTGCATTCTGCGAAGCATAGTTCGCCAACAGCGAAACCATGGCATGCGTGTCGGATCGAACCTCCTCTACCGGCGTAGAAAACCATTTGTCGATCGAGCGGTTCATCAGGCCGTACGAGAACCAATACATCACCATGATCGGCACAAAGGACAGCAGCAGCGCGCCTGCGACCATGCGCGTGCGAAACTTTGAACCCAACACACCCAGACGGCGTTCCGCGAACAACTTCAGAAGGTTACGCGCAAGCACAAAGCTGAGGGCCACGAAAAGGAGGAAAATCAACGCCGAGAGCGCGGCGAAAACTACGATTTCCTGATTATTTCCCGGCCGCAGGAACTTCAGATCGAACGCGGTCTGCGACACCAGCATGGCAAGCAACAGAAAGACGCCAATCGCCAGCAGGATGATAGCCCGCTTGCGATTTGAGGTCTTCGGAATCTGGGTCGAACCGAGTTGTGCCAAAGGTTTTTCCACCGCCTCTCCCATGGGCCTGAGAGAGAACGTATCGCAGCACCTAATTATAGATGCATGATGGTAGCCGGTGAGCTCCCAAGACGGCGCAGGATTCAGGAAGCTAATGACTTCGCGGGAATCCCAGGTGTCCGTTTACCGCTTGTGATTTCTGCTGGCGGTAAGTTCCTCAAGGATAGCGTCATATGCGGGCTTGGGCCCATAAGCCCGGTCTAGCGGCAAGGCCATACCCCGAGAGCCGTGGGACGAAGATCCAATCCAGGAGTACTTGTCGGTGAATCCCCAGGTTTGAATCGCGGTACAGCCCGAAGTCTGCAGACAGGCGCGAACCACGCTACGATAAATTTGGGCTTGATGTGTAAGGTCGTCTTTGTTGACCAACTCCTCTTCTGGATTTAGGGGAACCGAAACGTCAAGTTCGGTAATGTGAACCTGAATTCCCAGGGCGGCGAGCCGTGTGATGTTAGCCTCCAGACCCGCGACGTCGAGATCGAGCTCGGAAATATGCAATTGCAGACCAACTCCATCGATCGGAACTCCTCGGTGCTTGAAGCTCCGGACCATGTCGTAAATGGCGTCCGACTTCTTGCTTAGTTCCTCTCCTTCCGCCTCGTTATAGAAGAGAAGTGCCTGAGGATCTGCTTTGTGCGCCCAGCGAAATGCCCGTTCAATATATCGCGTTCTTTTCCCCGCCAACCCGATTCCCGGACGGTTGTACCAGATCGAGTCGCGCACGTCGCCATTCTCATCCAAAGCCTCGTTGACGACGTCCCATGCAAAAACCTGACCGGCATAATGCTTCATTACGTGAGCGATGTGATCGTGCAGTAAACGAGACAACTGGGCGGGAGTGAAATGGCCTTGTGCAAGCCATTCCGGATTATCCCTTGCCCAAACTAAGCAGTGGCCGCGAACCTTCATTCCATGCGCTTCGGCGAAGCGGACGACTTCGTCACCCTGGCTGAAGTCGAATGCTTCTTGGTTGCGCCGTACAACCCACCACTTCATTGCGTCTTCGGGTTCGACCATATTGAATTCACGACCCAGCGCTGTGGCATAGGCGACCTCGGAAAGTTGAGTTGGGCGGATGGCCGTGCCCACCAGCACGCCGGCGTGATCGGCAGCCTGTCGCAACGATGGCGGCGGGCCGGGTAAAGGCATCACCGCGAGGAGAATCAACGTCAGTGTGCGGACACAGTGAGCTTGAGTTGTCATGGAATGCGGCCCCCGCTAATTAGGTCTTATCCTACTTAGGACGCGGAAGGAAGCGTTGTAAAGGGCATTCGTCACACTTGGCCTGTGATTTCTTGCAATAGTTCTTCCCCACGCCAACCAAGAGGCCGTGCATCTCGTTGTAAACCTGAGTTAGCGCCGTCCGGCGGGCCGCGCTCATGCGAGACGGTGGGTGAGAGGAACCGCCAATTCCAGATGCTAGCTTGGGACGCTTATCCAACGGTTGCTCCTCTTCTTCATCAACGATGGGCGCCAAGGCACACTGGAACAGCTGGCGAATATCCTCGTAATCGGATTTCACAGGCAAGAGGCCGTGCCGATCCAGAATGCGTCGCGTATATGCATCCACGACAAAGACAGGATGGTTCCCAGCGTAGAGCAGGATAGAATCTGCGGTCTCCGGTCCCACTCCGTTCAGGTTCAGTAACTCCTGGCGCAGTTTATCTGTGGGCTGACTGAACATCCTGGCGAGCGATTTACTGTAACGTTCGTCCAGAAATGCGACGAAAGTTTTCAGCCGCTGGGCCTTTTGCCGAAAATACCCGGACGGTCGAATCAGACGCCCAATCTCGGATAGCGGCGACCGCCTGATTCCGTCTACGCTTAATAAACGCGCAGCACGAAGATTGGCCAGCGCTCGCTCCACGTTTGTCCAGGCCGTGTTCTGCGTCAAATAGGCGCCAACGATGACTTCAAAACGCGTGCGTGCGGGCCACCAATGCTGAGGCCCCCACTCGCGAAACAGAGAGCGATAGTACGCCCGGATTGCGTCCGCATTGTTAACTCCCTGCAAATGAAGAATCCCTCACCTCAAGTTTAATTGAGTCTGCGATCCGTATGCATGGGAACTCCACGGCTGGCGTGAGTCTTACCGAAGTGCATGTACCTCGGACCGCAATCGTGTGTTGATTGGCTACAAACAATCATTTGGCGTGCACTCCAGCAAGTACCAAAGTTACTGGTACGGTAACCCGCTTGCGTTGACAATTTGTGTCAACGCGAATGAGCTGCATTCCTCTCCCAACAAGAGCAGCGCTTTGCGCGGAACGTCTGCAACACTGTCGGGCAAAATTCCACCACGTGGATAGGAGATCGACGTATGTCTCAACGGCTGGGTGACCTTCTCGTCAAAGAGAAGATCATTACCCCAGAGCAGTTGGAACAAGCGATTAAGGTTCAGAAGGAGTCGAACTGTCGCTTGGGCTCCGCCCTGGTGAAGCTCGCCTTCCTTACGGACGAGGATGTCACAAATTTTCTCTCCCGCCAGTATGGCGTTCCAGCCATTAATCTTTCCTATTTCGAAATCGATCCGGCAGTCGTCAAGCTAATCCCATTTGAAACCGCCAAGCGCTACCAGATTCTTCCCCTGAGTCGGGTCGGTGCGTCCCTCACCATCGCGATGGTGGACCCCACGAATGTGTTCGCGATGGATGACATCAAGTTCATGACCGGCTTCAACATCGAGCCGGTCGTGGCTTCAGAGAGCTCCATCCAGTCGGGTATTGAAAAGGCGTACGGGACGTCGACCAAGGAAGAAGATCTCGAGACCGTGATGCAGTCGATCTCGGATATGAACGACAGCGACGTTGAACTGCAATCGGAAGAGCAGCAGATGGAGCTGGCCGAACTGGAAAAGGCGGCCGACGAAGCTCCCGTCGTGAAGCTGGTCAACCTCGTGCTCACCGATGCCGTGAAGCGTGGAGCAAGCGATATTCACATCGAGCCCTACGAGAAAGAGTTTCGAGTAAGGTTTCGCATTGACGGTGTGCTACAGGCGATCATGTCGCCGCCCATGAAGCTGAAAGACGCAATCACCTCACGCCTGAAGATCATGGCCAAGCTGGATATCAGCGAGAAGCGGCTTCCCCAGGACGGCCGCATCATGCTCAAGATGAACATTGGCGGCCGGAAGAAGCAGCTCGACTTCCGCGTCAGCACGCTCCCCACCCTGTGGGGCGAGAAGATCGTGCTTCGGTTGCTGGACAAAGAAAATCTGCGGCTCGATATGACCAAGCTCGGTTTCGAGCCAGAATCGTTGGTCAAGTTCGAGAAGGCGATTTTGAAACCCTACGGCATGGTCCTGGTTACAGGGCCCACGGGATCGGGCAAAACAAACACGCTGTATTCCTCGATTTCGCGTTTGAATCAGCCTGATACCAACATCATGACCGCCGAGGACCCGGTTGAATTTCAGTTGGGCGGCGTCAACCAGGTCCAGATGAAAGAACAGATTGGATTGAACTTTGCCGCTGCGTTGCGTTCATTCTTGCGGCAGGATCCTAACATCATTCTCGTCGGCGAAATTCGAGACTTTGAAACTGCGGAAATTGCCATCAAGGCCGCGCTCACCGGCCACCTTGTGCTGTCAACTCTGCACACAAACGGAGCGCCCGAGACCATTACCCGCTTGATGAACATGGGTATTGAACCCTTCCTGGTGGCGACCTCGGTCCACCTCATTTGTGCCCAGCGGCTGATTCGTCGCATTTGCAAAGAGTGTATTGAAACGGTTGACGTTCCAGTGCAGACCCTGATCGAGGAAGGCTTTACGCCCGAGGAAGCGAAGACCATCAAGATTCAAAAAGGCAAGGGCTGCACCACGTGCAATAACACGGGTTACAAGGGGCGTTGCGGCCTTTATGAAGTCATGGAAGTGGACGACGAGATCCGGGAACTGGTGTTGGTCGGAGCGTCCGCGGTCGAATTGAAAAAGAAGGCCATCGAGCGCGGCATGATTACACTCCGCCGCAGTGGACTCATCAAGGTTGCGGCCGGCATGACCACGCTCGAGGAAGTAGCACGCGAAACGATTCACTGATCACGCTGCGAGGAAGAGGAAGGAATCATTTATGGGTTTGTCGTTAAGCGATCTGCTCAAGAGAATGCTGGAGATGAGTGGCAGCGATCTTCACATCACCACTAACTCTCCGCCCCAGATTCGTGTGCACGGTCACCTGGTGCCGCTCGATTTGCCGCAGATGACGCCGGCTGAGACCAAGCAACTCGCCTACAGCGTCATGACCGATTCGCAAAAGCATCGCTTCGAGGAAAGTCTCGAGCTCGATTTCTCGTTCGGTTTGAAGGGATTGGCCCGCTTCCGTGCCAACGTGTTCAACCAGCGGGGAGCTACGGCAGCTGTCTTTCGTCTGATTCCCTTCGAGATCAAGTCTTTCAACCAACTCGGTCTGCCTGCTGTCGTGAGCAAACTCTGCGACAAGCCGCGTGGGTTGGTGCTGGTGACCGGGCCCACGGGTTCCGGTAAGTCCACAACGCTCGCGGCCATGATCGACAAGATCAATAGCGAGCGCCACGATCACATCCTCACCATCGAGGACCCCATCGAGTTTGTGCACATGAACAAGAATTGTGTCGTCAACCAGCGCGAGTTGCACGCTGACACCAAGAGCTTTACCGACGCGTTACGAGCTGCTCTCCGTGAAGACCCTGACGTCGTGCTGATCGGCGAAATGCGCGATCTGGAAACTATCGAATCGGCACTTAGAATCGCCGAAACCGGTCACTTAACCTTCGGTACGCTGCACACCAATTCCGCGTTGTCCACCATCAACCGTATCATCGACGTCTTTCCAGCTCACCAGCAGCCGCAGATTCGTGCGCAGCTCTCGCTGGTGCTGGAAGGCATCATGTGCCAAACCCTGCTGCCAACGATCGATGGCAAGGGCAGAGCCATGATCATGGAAGTCCTTATCCCCAATCCGGCCGTTCGCAACCTGATCCGCGAAGACAAGATCCATCAGGTCTATTCCGCCATGCAGTCCGGGCAGGACAAATTCGGCATGCAGACGTTTAACCAGTCGCTGGCCACCGCCTATTTCCAGAAGCAGATTTCGCTGGAAACATGCCTGCAACGGTCCAGTAACGTGGACGAACTGCAGGAGATGATCAACCGCGGCGCCAGCTTATCGAACCGGGCAAGCGCGGCCGGACCGCTGGCGAAAGGAGCGGTTCCCGGCAAACGGTAGGGCGAGATTACGACAACAGCACATCACGGTCGGGCGGCGGCGGGATGCGAAATTCAGCTTGCGGTCGCCAGGAATTTGAACAAGCAAGGGACATCAGCGAGGAGAGGGTTAAACCATGCCAGTTTTCACATTTTCGGGTAAGGACGCTTCCGGAGAGAAGGTCTCCGGAGAACGGATAGCGCCCAACAAGCAATCCCTAACGCAGCAATTACGGCGCGAGCGCATCACGCCGGGTGCAATCCGCGAAAAAGGCAAAGAGTTTGCCATGCCCACGTTTGGTTCGGGCAAGGTTTCCACCAAGGACATTGCAATCTTTTTCCGCCAGTTCTCGGTCATGATCGATGCCGGACTGCCATTGGTGCAATGTCTGGAGATTCTGGCGGCTAACCAGGAAAACCAGGCGTTTCAGAAGACGCTCAACGGCGTGCGCACCACGGTCGAGGGCGGCTCGACGCTAGCCAACGCCATGCGCCAGTATCCCAAGGTGTTCGACGATCTGACCACCAACATGATGGAAGCTGGAGAGACCGGCGGTATTCTGGACGTTATCCTGCAGCGCCTCGCGACCTATGTTGAAAAAGCTGTGCGCCTGAAGTCGGCCGTCAAGTCGGCGCTGATCTATCCAGTTGCCGTGGTCAGCATTGCGGTGTTAATCGTGGGCGCACTACTGAAGTGGGTGGTGCCCATCTTCTCCAACCTCTTTGCCGGTCTCGGAGTCAATCTGCCGTTACCCACTCGTATCGTCATGGGCCTGAGCGCGTTCGTCCAAAGCTTCTGGTGGGTATTCCTCGTGGGCGGGGTCGGTCTGGTCTTCGGTGTAAAGCAGATGCGAAAGCACCCGCGGGGGCGCTACTACTTCGATAAGATGCTGCTCCACTTGCCAGTGGTAGGCACCTTGCTCCGCAAAATCGCTGTGGGCCGCTTTACCCGAACCCTGGGAACGCTGATTACCTCGGGCGTTCCAATTCTCGAAGGCTTGGCGATCACCGCCCGGACTTCTGGCAACGCCGTTCTGGAAGAAGCTCTAATGAAGGTGCGCAAAGCCATTGAAGAGGGGCGTACCATCGTCGATCCGCTCCGCGAGTGTGGCGTGTTCCCCAACATGGTGACGCAAATGATCGGCGTCGGAGAAGCGACGGGTGCCATGGACTCCATGCTGCAGAAGATCGCCGACTTCTACGAAGAAGAAGTGGACGCTGCTACTAAAGACATGCTGGCCATGCTCGAGCCGGTCATCATCGCCGTACTGGGCGTCACTGTCGGCGGCATCGTGATTTCACTCTACATGCCGCTATTCGCGATGATCGCCAAGTTGGCTGGCTAGAGGCATCGAGCTATCAAGAGGCCGGTTCGCGGACGCGGGCCGGCCTCTGATCTAAAACATGGCCGGCCTTTCGCCGGTCAAGAGAATTGGCCGCCGGACCAACCTCCGCGCGGAAGCTATATATCGAGCACTGCCGAGAGCGCCATGCAATCGACCTTTGATGAGCGGAATTGGCTGGCGTGGTTGGTCAAGGTACGAATTCTCATCCTGACCTTTCTGCTCGGAATCGAATTGGCCGTGGCGGCGATGACTCCTACGCCGCTGCCCATGCGGCTTTTCGTCAGCACCATTCTTCTGTGGTACAGCGTTTCGCTTTTTTATGTGCTGCTGCTCTCTTTCTGGCACGAGCACAGGTTACAAGCCTCGGCTCAGGTACTGACCGACCTGGTTCTTGTCAGCCTGGTCGTACATGAAACTGGAGGCTGGGACAGTTCGCTCAACTTCCTCTACCCGCTCGTCATTATCGTTGCCAGCGTGTTGCTGCCGCGGGCGTGGGCGCGGCTTGTAGCTGCACTCGCCTTTATTTTCTACGGTACCGTCCTGGAGTTGAATTATTACGAAGTCGTGCCGTCCTATTGCACGACCCATCCGGGACTGAAGTCGCTGCAGGCAATTATCGTCGTCAACCTGTTCGCCTTTCTCGCGGTCGCCTACCTTGCCGGGTTGCTGACCACCAAGCTGCGGCAGGTTGGAGTCCAACTGAAAGATGCCAGCGGCGCGCTGGAGAATCTGCAGGCTCTTCACGAGAACATCGTTCAGTCCATCAGCAGCGGACTTATTACGACCGGTCTCGACGGGCGCATTACGCTGGTGAACACCGCCGCACAGAAACTTCTGGAGCGTTCGACGGCTGTGCTGATCGGGACGCCCGTCCATGAACTGTTTCTCGATCCCCTGCCCATGGTCGAGTCCCAACAGGGACATGGCGATCGCCTCGCCGCCGTCGGACGGCTGGCCGCAGCCATCGCTCATGAAATTCGCAACCCTCTGACTTCCATTGCCGGATCCGTCAGCATGCTCTCGGGCATTCCGGAACTGAACGAAGAGCACCGGCGTCTGCTCTGTATTGTCACTCGCGAATCGCAGCGGCTGAACAGCATCATCACGGATTTTTTGGCCTACTCCCGCACCAAGCGCTACCGCTTCGACAAGGTTGACCTGGTGCAACTCGTGGAAGACACTCTCACCCTTATGAATCACCGCATGACGGCGGAGAAAACCGGAGTCAGGATCGAACGCCGATTTACCGTGCGCGATGCCATGGTCATTGCGGACGGCGACAAAATCAAACAGGTGTTCTGGAACTTCTGCGAAAACGCGGTCCGCGCCATGCAGAGCGGAGGAATCCTCACCGTCACCATAGAGAGCCATGGAGACGAATGGCAGGTCGGTTTTACCGACACCGGATCGGGAATGACGGCGCAACAGGTAGAAAAGATCTTCGAACCGTTCCAGTCAAACTTTGAAGGTGGAACAGGGCTGGGGTTGGCGATCGTCTATCAGATCGTGCAGGCCCACGAAGGCAAAGTCTGGGCACGCTCCAAACCGGGGCAGGGAACCACCTTCGTCCTAAGACTGCGGCGCCTGGACGCGGAACGGTCAGTTCCGACGGCGCCGGGCACGACCACTGCCGATTGCGAAACCAGACCCGGGCTGCTGGCTGAGAAGTTTGCCGTGGCTGCCAGAGGGAGGTTGCATGGCTAACATTCTCGTCTGCGACGACGAGCGCTCGATTTGCGAAATGCTCGATATCGCCCTGCGCCGCGACGGCCACCGCGTGGAAACCGTGCAATCGGGACAGGCGGCAAAAAACAAGATTGATGGTGCTCTTTACGACGTCATCGTCACCGACATAAAGATGCCGAACATCGATGGCATCGAAGTGCTCCGCCACGCCCATCGCGTTTCGCCGGACTCCGCAGTCATTCTCATCACGGCCGTGGATGACTATGAGGCGGCCGTCGAGGCTGTAAAGGCAGGCGGAGCCTCTGACTACATTCGCAAGAATCCCGGCCTGGTCGATGAAATCAAGTTGGCTCTCGGCCGCGCTCTGGAAAAGCTGGTACTGAGCAAGCAGAACTTTGCGCTGCGTCGCGACGCTGCGACCCGGAACTCACTCGACAATATCATTGGCTCCAGCACGGCGATCAACAAACTCAAGCAGACAGTCCGCACTGTCGCTTCCACGGCCAGCACGGTTCTAATCCATGGTGAAAGCGGTACCGGTAAAGAACTTGTAGCCCGTGCAGTTCATGTGTGTTCGCCGCGCGCAACCGATGCATTCGTCTCGGTGAATTGCGGCGCTTTCCCCGAGACCTTGCTCGAGAGCGAGCTGTTCGGTTATTTGAAAGGGGCTTTCACCGGAGCCAACCAGAACAAGCGCGGCCTGTTTGAAGTGGCGGACGGCGGCACGATTTTCCTCGATGAAATCAGTGAAATGACACTGGCCATGCAGGTGAAGTTACTGCGCGTCCTGCAGGAGCGCACAGCACGGCCGGTGGGCAGCACGAGCGAGATTTCGGTTGACGTGCGCGTCATCGCCGCCACCAACCGCGATCTCGACAAAGCTGTTGCCGAGAATCTTTTTCGCGAAGATCTCTACTATCGCTTGAACGTCATTCCCATCCGCGTTCCGCCCTTACGCGAGCGCCGGGAGGATATTCCTCTCCTGACGAATCACTTCCTGAAGAAGTACGCGAGTGCTGCCAGCCGGAGCATCCTGCGCGTCCACAAAGACTCGTTCGACTCGCTCTGTGACTATGAGTGGCCGGGCAATGTTCGGCAGTTGGAAAACACGGTTGAGCGCGCAGTCGCGCTTGAGACGACGGACGAACTGCACGTGGAATTGCCTGCGGAACGTCCCAAAACGCGGGCCGCTGCAGCTGCCGCAGGGGGGGTGAGTGTTATCCCCGAAATTGGTTCGGCCGCGATATTACCCGAAGGGATAGGGATGGAAACCTATGTGGCGAACGTTGAACGCTCACTGCTCCAGAACGCCTTGGACCAAAGCAACGGCGTGCGAACCAGAGCCGCCGACCTGCTCGGAATCTCCTACCGTTCGTTCCGGCATTTAATGAAGAAGTACGAAATGTAGCTGTCAGCTTTCAGCTCTCAGCCATCAGCTTGGTGCGGCATCTCGAATGGAACGCAACCTTTCCTGTCAGAGAAGCCTTGGCTGGAAGCTGACGGCTGAAAGCTGATAGCTGACAGCTAGCTTTTCTTTAACTGTTGTTTCCATCCCAGAATCCGCGCCTTGTTTCCCTCCGCCTCTGCCTCGGGAATCATTCCCTTTTTCTGGAAGAGCACCGACAAGCTAGTATGGGCGAGGATGTCATCCGGTTCCAACTCGGCCAGACGCTGCGCCACTACGATAGCCTCGTCATACCGCAGCAGATCCTGCAAGGCCCGCGCCAGCCCGTGCATGGCTTCGGTAAAGGAAGGGTCGGCGGACAATGATTCCTGGTACGCGACGACCGCTTTTTCCAATTGTCCTTCCGCCATCAGGTCGAGCGCGGCATAGTAGCGGTCTTCGGCCGTCTGGCGGGCATTCTGATCAGACATGAAATGCGGCACTCTCCAGCGCAGATTCTAGCATGTGGTATTCGATGATCGCGGTCGCAGTGTGTGAGCGATGCTTCCCACGCCAGCGGTTATACTAGCGCGAGAGTTCCCATGCGTTACGCGCTTCGCTTTCTGTGGAATGCAACCCGGGGCCATCGGTTGGCGCCTTGGCGGAGTCCCTATCTCTTATGGCGCATCGAGACTTATTGCGGCGTGAAGATGACGCAGATCGGCTTCCTGGAGTTTTGGGAATTCATGTGGCGGGAGCGCAGGGATCTGTGGCGCTTTCTCAAGTGGACCGGCGAGATGGAGCGCTACATCCATCCCAACCCGAAAAGTTCCTAGGAATTGTTATGCGCCTTTTCCCGCCGCCGCTTCGCCGAGAACGATATTCACGTCGCTGCCCTTCGTTGCGCCGGTAATTTGCGCCGCCGCTCCGCGGTTCGCCACGATTTCAAGAAAGCCCATGCTCCCGAGAATGCCAAAGACTTCTCCCGGGGCGCCTTCGGCGTAGGCCTTGCGAATGTCGGTAATCTCCTGGTTTCCGACAATGATCTTGAACGCCGCAGGCTCGGCTTCAAAGAGCATAGGAGCGTCTTGGGGAGTGACATTGGTGATGAGATTTCCGAAGCGGTCAACTTTCAGCACCACGCCGCGCATCCGGTTTTCGTCAACCGGTTTCGGCTTCGGGGCCGAGAAGCGCACGAAGTCTTCAATCTCGTCGCCGAACTTCTCGGTGTCGACCAGCTTCGCGAGATAAGCCGCGACCGGAGCGAAAATGTCGCGGGCATGGAACGTATTGCTCACCGGCTGCCGGAAATAGTGTTCAGAAGTAATGTGGCGCACGTGGATTCGCTCTTCCCGCGCATAAACCAGCGAGAGCACGCCATTGTCTGGGGCCACAAAATGAAATCCGTCGCTCGAAGCCAGGATGGGCCGCCTCGCCGTGCCCACGCCGGGATCCACCACCACGACATGTACAGTCCCGTTAGGGAAGTAGGAGTAGGCCTGCGAGATGGTCAGCGCGCCGTCGAACACGTCGAACGCCTGTACGGCGTGGCAAATATCCACGATCTGGGCTTCCGGCGTAATGTCCAGAATGACGCCTTTCATGGCGCCTACAAAATGGTCATTGGTCCCGAAGTCGGTGGTCAGAGTAATGGTCGGACGATGCGGCAACGTTTTCCTCGCTGGGGAGACGAGATACGTGAGACGAAATACTCCCGGTGATCCGAAGTTAATTTGTGGGGCTGCGATGCGTCAAGGCACGTCGGTAATAGCTTGATGTCGCCCCAAGGCGCGCAACATTTGCATCCTGAGAAATTCTGTCGCAAATAAACTTCTCACGCCCCTGTGAGAGAGGCGTATTCCCGTTTTGCAACGCCTGGCGAAGGGGGTACCCCCCTCCCCCTGTTTTTCGCGAAATCCAATAAACATGCGGGTGAAAACGAGCATGTTTGCAAAAAGCGTGCGCAAAATCTTGATGTCAAAAAACTTACAAATCAAAATCTAGAGAACAAACGACTTAGGCCGTTTTGATTCGAACTCGCCGCACTGTGTCGGCCTCGACCATGATCGCGCGATTGGAATGGTGCAAGCAAGGTTAGATGTCACGTGGGGTTGTGGAAAAGCTTCGCCCAGCGCTTCAGCTACGCCCACGGCGGGCTCCCTCGCAGACGCGAATTATGGAGACACCGTGCGACCACGGCCCAAGAGGGTCGAGGTCCGTGGCAGAGGGAATTTTGCTGGACATATTCGATTCGATTTATTTTTCCTTTAATTTTAACTGAGCAGTTCAGGCCGATGCGCTGGCGAAGCCTACTTCCAGAGGTGCACGTTTACTGCTCTCGTGTAGGGATCGGTTGTGCACCCCGCTACTGTGCAGGGCAATGGACTCCATCCGTACGGGTCAACTGGAACAATTCCTTTACGTACCTCAAAATGCAGGTGAGGTCCACCTGGTGCACCCGTTGCGTCCGATACACCAATTTGTTGTCCGGCGCTGACGCGCTGATTAGGAATGACCTTCATCTGATTAAGATCAAGGTGAAGGTAAATGGTATGGTAACCATTGAGGTGATCAATCTTGATCTCGCCTGGGCCCTCAGAACAATTCGAGGTTGTGGTGCTGACACACTGGACAATGCCGGCTGCAGCCGCTAATACGGGCGTCTGACCAGAGGGATTGCAATCTGGCCCCCCGCACAGATTTCCAATACTGTCCTGGTCAGTCGTGCGGTAGTCGTAACCGGGATGGCCATCGTAAAAAAGGTAGAATGGGTCGGTTGATGTGAGCCCCCCGACATACTGACCATTCACGCTGAAACGACCACCACTTTGCTGTTTGAAGCCATCAAGATCGTGCACGACGCCGGTGAGAGGACACGGGAAACTTGGGGTCACAACGGATGAGCCGTACTGTAATTTTCCCTTTTCACCTGTGTACGCCTCGACCACCTTGTCAGCACAGTACTGAAACTGCCGTGAATCTCCAGGCGCGACGAACATCGAATGATCAAACACGCTATTAATTCTGGCCGCAGACGCCGTCTTATGAAGGAGTGGGAATCTCAAAAACTCCGGACCGATGAATCGGGAGCCGAAGGAGTCCGGGCAGGACACACTTACCGTGTCGACGACGGCATTGGTGGCAGTATCGATCACAGAAGCGTTGTTAGGGTTCATTGTTACATATGCCCGTGTCCCGTCCGGCGTTACTGCGACACTCAACGCGTCACCGCTCACTGGTACGGTGGTCACCACGGAATTGTTGGCTGTGTCGATAACTGCGACTGTATCGGCATTAAAGGATAAGGCAGCATAGAGCCTTGTTCCATCTGGAGTGAGCGCAATTCCGGTGGCTTTTCCGGGTACGCTTACCTCGGCTTTCACCGTGTTGCTGGCAGCGTCGAGCACATGGATCAGTTGGGCGTCGGGGCCGGCGACATAGACTCGCGTTCCTGACGGGTTTACCACAACGCCCGACGCGGCGTTGGACCCACTCAATGGCACGGTTGTGATAACGGAGTTGCTGCTGGTGTCGATCACTGAGAGCGTGCTCGCCGGGGTGTTGGCCACGTAAAGCCGCGTTCCCGCCGGGTTGACTGCCAATCCTGAAGGGCTAAATCCCACTGTGATTGTGGCGATCACCGTGTTGGAGGCTGTGTCGATAACTGAAACAGTGTTATTGGGATTAACGCCGCCACCATTGTTTGCCACATAGACTCGTGTTCCTGCAGGGTTAACTGCTATTCCGAAGGGCTCGGGACCTACATTTATTGTGGCCATCACCTTGTTGGACGTGGCATCGATTACCGACACCGTGTTGTCACCACCATTCGTCACATAGACCCTAGTACCTGTCGGATTTACTACCGCCCCAATAGGAGAATTTCCAACAGGTATCGGGGGGGCAAGCACTGTATCGTTCGCGGTGTTAACTACGGTGACGGTTCCGGCACAGGCGTTTGTGATGTAAGCAAAGGGTGATGCGGTCGCGACGTCCGTGCAAACCACAAGCGATAATGCAAGAAGCAGAAAAGGAAACAGCAACGTTCGTGTCTTCATCGCGTCCTCCACAGACCAATGAGAGCCCACTCGTTCTTTCTTTGGCGAGAAAAATTGCAGATTTCCGTTTATGTTCGTTCCCGAGAACCGGGCCCATCGCCTCTGGCGGCACTGTTGGGGGAAGCGCTCTTCGGAAAGGCGATTGGCGTGCATTGTGCGCCTCGCCGCTACGGGGGTCAAGCAGAAAGTGGAGGTTTGTCAGAAAGTGGAGGTTGCAGCCGTTACGAGTGAGGTCACTCGTACCTTAGCGCCTCAATCGGGTTCAGCCGCGACGCTTTCAGCGCAGGGAAGAATCCGGAGACAATTCCCACCAGCGAGAGAATTACAAACGATATCAGCATCACACTCATCGAGGCGTGCAGGAAAATCGCGCCTTCGTGGTCGGCGGTCTTGTAGAACTCGTCGTACAGCGGCATGGGTGGGATGGTCCACGTCAGAAGTACGGCCACCGCCATTCCTACGAGTCCGCCCACAAAGGTGAGAACCAGCGCTTCCAGCAGAAATTGCACCAGGATGTGCCGCGGGCGCGCGCCGATGGCCTTGCGCAACCCAATCTCCCGCGTCCGCTCTGTCACCGAGACCAGCATGATGTTCATCACGCCGACACCGCCGACGGCAAGCGTTACCACGCCGATCAGCCCTAATACCGCCTGCAGCCCCAAGGAAAAGGCGTTGATCATGGCTCGATCTTCGATGGTGTCCCACTCCGGCGTAGCCTTGTCGTCCTTGGGATCGAAGTGATGCCGCCTTGCCACTACCTCTCGCACCGCCGTCAGCGCCTTTTTGTTGAGCTCGGCCGCGGTCGGTTGAAAGATAATCTCATCGGGGTCGCGAAGGTTTTTCAGATCGCGCATCAGTCCGAAGGGAATGAATCCGTTATCGTTGTCGGGACCGTTGTACATCGAATCCTGGATCTTGTTGCGCATGGTCGCAATCACTTCGAAATCCAGCCCGCCGATGCTCACGTGCTGCCCCACTCCAGGAGCGCCCTGAAACACTTTCTTGGAAGCCTCATAGCCCAATATCACGACGCGATGGTGGTCCGTAAAATCGCTCTCGTTGAAATAGCGTCCATCCGCAAGGTTTAACTTGCGCATCTGGCCATAGGGCATTTCCACTCCGCGCACCTGGATCGACACCACGCGGGTCCCCAACTTGAAGGCGAAGTTGCGATCTATTTCCGCACTCACGGCGCGCACGATTGGGACCTCATCGCGAATCGCCTCGACGTCCGCGTATTCGTAGCTGACTTTCTTTCCTGCGCGCTGGCCTCCGGCCTGCAGGCTGGTCTGCCCCGGCCACAGGACGATCACGTTGTTGCCCATGTTCAGAAATGCATGCAGCACGCTGCCGCCCAGCCCTTGCCCGTAGGCCAGCAATAGCACCACCGAGGCCAGTCCCCATACGATGCCCAGCATGGTCAGCAGCGAGCGCATTCGGTCGCGCATGAGCGCCTGCCATCCCTGCGAAATGAGCTCTTTCATGAACATGGTCTTCGATGACTTGCTGCCAATGCGTTCAGTACAGAGTCACAGAGAAAAACTGGGTCTTAACAGTAATGGTGCGTCTCGGAAAAGATTCGTATCAGGGCATCGCTGCAGCGA
>WNFG01004789.1_pt1 | contig 17855 bp, 14 predicted proteins | sample 5400431 | NCBI WGS metagenome assembly WNFG01 (sample SAMN13153346, study PRJNA577476) | soil metagenome | isolation source: 120 cm saprolite under Douglas fir tree site 2 hole 3 replicate 2 | place: USA:California | collected 2015-04-18 | reverse complement strand
AGAGCGAAGTATCCGAGCGCCCGGTTCGGCCATCCACGCCCGCGTCGCCCAATGCCGGCGCGCCCAATGATGTGCATTCCGTCGTCAAGGGAGACACGCTCTGGGACCTCTCGCAGCGATATCTGGGCAGTCCGTGGTACTGGCCCAAGGTGTGGTCCTACAATCCGGAAATCGCGAACCCGCATTGGATCTATCCGGGCAACCGGGTGCGATTTTTTTCTGGGGGGGAGGAAGCCCCGTCAGAAGTCGAGGTGGCCACCGAGCCCGGCGCGGGTTCCGGCGAGGACAGCGAACAGGTCAAGTCGCCCGATTCGATCGACCTCGACCACGAATCGGAGGTCAGGGTTTCAGGAAAGATCGGATACCGGCCGACGCGCGGAATCAGGGTCGCGCACCAGGGCTTCCTCACCGCAAACCAGCTCGATCGGGTCGGAGTGATCGCCTCGTCGTTCGCGGAAACCCTGATGTTTTCGTATCCGGACCATGTCTACGTCAAATTTCCCAGAAGCACCGCAGTGAAAGTGGGCGAGCGATACCTGATCTTCCGAACCGAAGCGGAAGTCATCCACCCGGTCACCCACCGCAAAGTCGGCTACCTCACGCACATCCTCGGAACCGTGCGGGTGACCCAGTTGTCGAACGAAGTGGTGACCGCGCAAGTGAATCCCGATACCTGGGACGAGGTGCACCGCGGCGATCTGATCGGGCCGGCGGGCGAACAACTCAAGGAGGTGATCGAGCGGCGAGCCAACGACCATGAGCTGAAAGGCTACGTGATCGGCGCGCTGATTCCGTACCTCACCACGCTGGGAGAGCACAACGTGATCATCATCGACAAAGGGCGCTCGGACGGCGTCCAACCCGGTCAGACCTTCACCGTCGTTCGTCAGCAAGACCCGATCAGTCCGGAGGCATTCCTCAACCCGGCGCGCGAGCGCGACCCCCGTCTCCCCACCGAGGACGTGGGGACGTGTATAGCGATCGAGGTGAAGGACGTCGCCACCATGTGCCTGCTTACCCGATCGCTTCGCGAGATCGTCCACGGCGATCGCGTGGAGATGAGACCGGAAGCCGCGAAGGAACCGCGAACCGCGCTGCGGTAATCGCTGCCAGGGGGATGGGTCGTCCTGCCCTCGTCGGGCGCGGTGACGCGCCTTTGGCGCCGGGCGTGAACTTGACGAACGCGCGGCCGGCTCTTATACGAACCGGTCCTTCCTGTCGGACCCGCCGAAGTATAGTGCGCTCGCAGCGCAACGATGGAGGGGCGGGCTTGAGGGCGACGGAGCTGCTGAACGACCGTGAACGGCTTGCCATTCTTTCCCTCTGGGCTGTGCCGGGAATCGGCCCGAAGACTTTCGCCGCGATTGTGGGTTTCTTCGGGAACGACGTGACTGCAGTGTTGGGGTTGGCGCCGCACGAATGGGTGGGCGCGCTTAGCTTATCGGTGCCGGTTCGAGAAATGTTGTCCCGAGTGAGGAAGATGAGCGACCTGGGTGAGTGCATGATGGAACGAGCGCGCCGAGCAAACGTCGGCATCGCCTTCCCCGGCGACCCGGCGTTTCCGCCGCGACTGGTCGAGATTGCCGATCCGCCCCCGGTGCTCTTCTTCCGGGGAACACCGAGCGCGCCGCGACGCCGGATTGCGATGGTCGGAAGTCGTCGTCCTGACCAGGGATTCCTTCCGTTCGCGCAACACTTCGCCTCCGAGGTGGCGGAAGGCGGGGTCGGGATCGTCTCCGGAGCGGCAATCGGCGTTGACTGCGAGTGCCATGAGGGAGCGCTCAAGGTCGGGGCTGAAACGTGGGCCTTCACCGGATCAGCCCTGGACGAGCTGGATCCGCCGCAAGCCAGCCTTCTGCCGAAGGTGTTGAAGGGAGGCGGGATGTTCTTCACCGAGCTCCCGCTCGGCGTTCGGGCGAGCACGACGACCTTTCCGCGCCGCAATCGACTCATCTCCGGTGCGGCGGACGCGGTGCTGGTGTTGCGCGCGGGAATTCCCTCGGGCGCGTTGCATACCGCGCAGGCCGCGGTCCTCCAGGGACGGCCGCTGCTCGCCATGCCTGGAGAAGCCAACAACAAGGCTGCGTTCGGGTGCAATGGCCTGATTCGATCTGGACATGCGCGGTTATGTCTCACTCCGCAGGACGCCTGGGCGGCGGTGGGCATTGTCCCCGGTGTGAGCGCCCGGCCCCCAAAGGCGGGCGTTCCATTGGATCTGGATTCCCTCAGTGACAACGCAAGGATCGCCTACGGCGTTGTCGGCCAGGTGCCGCTGAGCTTGGATGACGTCCTGCTGGCCTGCGGTCTGCCATCGGGATCTCTGATCAGCGCGTTGTGCGAGTTGGAGTTAATGGGATTGGTGGTTCAACATCCTGGTAGACGTTACCAGAGGGTTTAAGGATCAACGGAATGCCCAAACGGACTTCAAAGGCCAACGCGAACGGATTGGCGGTGCAGAAGCTTGCCGAGCCCGAGGTGCCCGAGCTCGAGGTCGCTTCACCCGCCCGCAAGGCGCGCAAGGCGAGAACCGCGCCCCGCCGCGCCACTCGTGCACGCGTTTCCAGCTCGTCGAAGCAGAAGGAAAAGCCCGCCGCCGCGGAGCCAACAAAAGGAGGCAAGCTTCGCTATCTGGTGGTGGTGGAGTCACCGGCCAAGGCGAAGACGATCAAGAAATATCTCGGCTCGTCGTACGTGGTGAAAGCTTCGGTTGGACACGTGAAGGACCTCCCCAAGAGCAAGATGGGGGTGGATGTCGAGCACGGATTCAAGCCGCAGTACCAGGTGATCAAGGGCAAGGAGAAGGTGCTTGCCGAGCTCAAGAAAGCGGCGGATGGCGCCGACAAGGTCTTCCTGGCGACGGACCCGGATCGCGAAGGTGAGGCGATCGCCTGGCACATCAGTCAAGAGATCGCTCACAAGCACGTCTACCGGGTTCTCTTCAACGAAATCACCAAGAAAGCCATCCAGGCGGCGATCGCTGAGCCAAGCGCGCTCAGCCGAGAGAACTACGACTCCCAGCAGGCGAGGAGGATCCTCGATCGGCTGGTGGGTTACGAGATTTCGCCCCTTCTCTGGAAAAAAGTCCGCCGTGGTCTTTCGGCCGGCCGCGTCCAGTCCGTCGCGGTGAGGTTGGTCGTCGAACGCGAAGACGAAATCAAAGCCTTCGTTCCCAAAGAGTACTGGACGATCGAGGCGGACCTCGAGGCATCCTCCCCGCCCGCGTTTCGCGCCAAGCTGCTCAAGGTCGATGGCGAAAAAGCCGAAATCGTCGACGCAGCAACGGCGCAAACGCTCGCCGACGAGCTTCGAACGGCGGATTTCGTCGTTACCAAGGTGGATCGGCGTGAGCGGCGGCGGAATGCTCCGGCTCCCTTCATCACCTCCAAGCTCCAGCAGGAAGCGGCGAACCGCCTGCACTTCTCGGCGAAGAAAACGATGACGCTTTCCCAGCGCCTTTATGAAGGGGTCGAGCTTGGGGAAGAAGGGCAGACCGCACTCATCACCTACATGCGAACAGACTCCACGCGGCTGTCTAACGACGCGGTGATGGAGGCGCGGGCGCTGATCGCGGCCAAGTATGGGGCCGAATACGTGCCCGATGAGCCGGTGGTGTTCAAGTCGAAGAAGGCGGCCCAGGATGCGCACGAGGCGATCCGGCCAACGTCGCTGGAACATCCGCCCGAGCGAGTTCGACCCTTCCTCGAACCGGACATGTTCAGGCTCTACGAGCTGATCTGGAACCGGTTCATCGCCTGCCAGATGAAGCCGGCGGTTTATGATCAGACCGCCGCGGACATCACCGCCGGGCGCGGCCTGTTCCGGGCTTCTGGCTCTCTGCTCAAATTCTCCGGCTACCTCGCAGTCTACGGAGCAACCGCCGCTTCCGAGCAGGAAGCGGAACGGGAAAAGCCAGCCAACGGCGAAGATGAGATCGGAGAGGACGGAACCGCTCTACCGCCGCTCTCCGAGGGCGAGCGGCTAAAGCTTCTCAATCTCTTGCACGAGCAACACTTCACCCAACCACCTCCTCGATTCTCCGAAGGCAGTCTGGTCAAGGAGCTCGAGGAGAAGGGTATCGGGCGTCCCTCGACGTACGCGGCCATTCTCTCCACCATCCAGGACAAGAAATATGTGGAGAAAATCGAGGGCCGGTTCCACCCCACCGAGTTGGGATCTATTACCACCGTGGAGCTGGTGAAGCACTTCCCGACCGAGATGGACGTCACCTTTACCGCCGATCTCGAAGAGAAGCTCGATTCGATCTCCGAGGGCCAAGCGGACTGGAAGAAGGTGCTTCGCGATTTCTACACGCCATTCAAGAAGGACCTGGTGCGGGCCGAAGTAGAGATGCGCGACGTGAAGAGAGAAGAGATCAAGACCGATCTGACCTGCGCCAAGTGTGGAAGTCCGATGGTGATCAAGTGGGGAAAGATGGGCCGCTTTCTGGCCTGCACCGGATATCCCGAATGCAAGAATACGAAGGACTTCAAAGAGGTCGATGGCAAGATCGTCGTCGTTGAAGAAGTGACGACGGATGAGAAGTGCGACAAGTGCAATCGCCCGATGGTGGTAAAGCGCGGCCGGTTCGGTCGCTTCCTGGCGTGCTCGGGTTATCCGGAGTGTAAGAACTCCAAACCGATGTCCATCGGCGTGGCTTGTCCGGAATGCAAGAAGGGGTATCTGACGCAGAGGCGAAGCAAACGCGGGCGCATTTTCTTCGGTTGTCACCGATATCCCGAGTGTAAATTCGCTGCCTGGGATCGCCCGCTCCCCGAGCCATGTCCCACCTGTGCCTCTCCCTATTTGCTCCAGAAGTATTCGAAAAAGGACGGATCCTTCATCGCTTGCCCGAACGCGGAATGCACCTATCGGCGCAACGTGGAGCAGGTGGAAGGTGCGGCTTCGGTCGCATAGTCTGCGCAAAGTTCTCACGCCGATTGCCGAGAACCTGCCTTGACAGAACCTCAGGCGGGACGGGCATAATCTTCGTCTCTTTTCCTGATTGCTGAGACTCCTCAAAAGCCTCGTCTGATGCGACTGCCAGGGCTTCGAAGCCGGCTGGTGAAAGGACGCAAAAATTAATGAGCCCGATTTTCGGTAGGATGGTGGACTCGGTGATCGCGGTAGCGCCTGCGGTATCTGGAGGAAGCGCCTTGGATACGCTCAAGAGCTTTTTCCACGAGGGCGGACCATTCATGTACGTCAACATCATCTGGCTCGCCTGCGCGGTGGCGGTGATTATCGAGCGGATCATTACGCTGATGTTCCGCTACAACCTCAATGCGCCCCCGTTCATGGAGCAGGTTACCAAGCTGGTGCTGACCGGGAACGTCGATCGCGCAGTCAAGCTCTGCGGCGCCGCGCCGAATGCGCCGTTGGCAAAGGTTGTTCGCGCGGGGCTGACCCGGGCAAATCGCGGCGAGTTGGAGGTCGCCAAAGCGGTCGAAGAGGCGATTCTGGAGAACACTCCCCTGGTCCAGACGCGGATTTCGTGGCTGTGGTCCCTGGCGAACATCGCGACGCTGGTGGGGCTGATTGGAACGATCGTCGGGTTGATCGGCACCTTCCGGTCGTTGGGCAACGTCCCCGCCGATCAGAAGCAGGCCCTGCTCTCGGCGGGCATCTCCGAGGCGATGAACAATACCGCCTTCGGTCTGTCCATCGCCGTCACCTGCATCGTGTTCCACCTGTTCCTCAACGCGTATTCGAAACGGATGGTCGAAGTGGTGGAGTTGAATGCGATGAAGCTGGAGAACCTACTCTCCAGGCGTCACGCCGGTGAAACATCGGCGATGGATTTCGAAAAACAAGCCTAGATGGCGTTCTTTTCGAAACGAAAGTTGAGGATGGAGGAGCTCGACTTCGGGGAGCTGAACATCGTTCCCTATCTCGACATCCTGATGAATCTGATCATCTTCATGCTGCTGTCGATGACCGGTCTGGCGATCTTCGGCACCCTCAACGTCAACGCCCCCAACTACGGCACTGCCGCCACCGCGACACCCGAGAGCAATACCCCGAAGCTTCTGCTCACCGTGTTGATTTCGAAAAAAGGCTTCTTCGTCGCGGGGACCGGCGCGGTGCTGAGCCAACAAGCCGACGGGCAGTCGCCCTCCTCGAGCACGGACGGCGCGCCGACCATTCCAAAGAAAAGCGATGGGTCGTTCGATTTCGCCGTCCTCAACACCAAGATGATCGAGATCAAGCAGGCGTTCCCCAGCGAGACGAAGGTGATCATCGGCGCCGAGGCGGACATTCCCTACGATTCCCTGATTCAAACCATGGACGCGATTCGCGAGACGTTTGGGAAGGAGAGGAAGATCCTCTTCTCCGACGTTACGCTGGCGGCGATGTAAGGCATGGCAAGCGTCGGCGACATCTCGCCTCCGCGTACTGAGGGGGACCGCGAGCGGATGATGTTCCGCCGCGCCCTGGGACGGAAGAGGCGCCATGAGCGAGAAGCAGCAGGTGAGATCCGGGAGCTGAACATCGTGGCGATGATGGACATGATGACCATCATCCTGGTGTTCCTGCTCAAGTCGTACTCCTCCTCCTCGGTATCGGTGACCGCTTCGGAAGACGTCAGGCCACCGATTTCCACCACCCGCGCCACGCCCAAGGACACGGTGGCGGTGACGATCACCCCCAAGGGGATTCTCGTCGGCGACAAGAGAGTGGTAGAGATTGAAAACAGCGCCATCCCCGCCCGCTTTCTGGACGGTCGGCGCGTCGTGCCGCTCGATCAGGCGCTGAAGAGGGAAGTCGACAAGCTCAAGTACATCGCCGCCCGGAATGCCTCGGCGCCGTTCAACCACGAGCTTTCGATTATCGGCGATCGCAAGATTCCCTATGACTTGTTGCTCACCGTCCTCTACACCGCGGGCCAAAACGAGCTGGAAAACTACCGCTTCGTGGTGATCCAGCAAGAGGCCGAGGTGAGTCGGTGAGCTGAAGGCTGAAAGGCCTTTGTTCGACTAGAGCGAGGGAATGGCCTGACTTCCGCCCAGCGTATCCCGTTCGCGGCGGCTGGCATCGTCGGCGCACCGCGTCGCGAATGGAAGTGCCTCCAAGCGCTCGTACGGAATCTCCATCCCGCAGTCGACGCACACGCCAAAGGTTTCGTTCTCTATCCGTCTCAAGGCGATGTCGATCAACTGCAGCTCTAGCCTCTGGTTCTCCGCGAGGTGATAGAGCGTGTAGTCCGCCAGTTCCTTCTGCGCGTTCTCTTCATTCTCCGGACCGCGCTCTTGCGCCTCGAGATCCCCGAGCTCCCGGCGCACCGCGCGAACGGTCTCGGTGATGGCGCGCCGACGTCGTTGCAAAAGCTGGTGAATGCGCCGAAGCTCTTTCCTACGCGTGTTTTTAACCACTGGTTTCTCCTGCCGATTGCTTGTGTAGGGACGAAGACGACAGGGGAAGCTAGGAACTCCCTCGCCAATGGGAACCGCCCATCCCGAAGTGAACTGGTCTCGCCAGTAAGGTAAGCGGCGGGACGAGACCCCGGCAGCCGGGCCTTAAGAACAACGGCATCGAAACTTTCGCCGGGGAACGCTTGCTGCTACGCAGTCGGTTGGAGAGGTGATGGCGACCCAGCAAGTGACGGTGATTGGAGGGGGACTTGCCGGAAGCGAGTGCGCATTTCAGCTCTCCCGCCGGGGCGTGCCGGTGGTGCTCCAGGAGATGAAACCGGAGAGGCGGTCGGCGGCGCACCAGCGCGACACCTTCGCCGAGCTGGTCTGCTCCAACTCCTTCCGCTCCGACAACCCGGAGAACGCGATCGGTTTGCTCCACGCCGAGCTGCGAGACCTCGATTCGCTGGTCCTTGGTTGCGCGGATCAGTGCCGCGTCCCCGCCGGCGACGCGCTCGCCGTGGACCGCGAACGATTCTCCGCGCTGGTGACCCACCGACTTTCCAACAATTCATGGATCGAGGTTTGCCGCGGCGAGGTCCTCCGCGTTCCGGAAGGCACGGCGGTGATCGCCACCGGGCCGCTCACCTCCGAAGCGCTGACGCACGATCTGGCGCGCCTCGTGGGAGAGAAGATCTACTTCTACGATGCGATCGCCCCGATCGTTGCCGCGGACTCGATCGACATGAGCGTCGCTTTCGCGCAGAGCCGCTACGGCAAAGGCGGGGGAGCCGACTACCTCAATCTTCCGATGACCCGCGAGGAGTACATCGCCTTCGTGACGTCGCTGCGCGCGGCGGAGAAGGTGCCGCCTCATGACTTCGAGGAGCCGCGATACTTCGAGGGTTGTTTGCCGATCGAAGTAATGGCGGAGCGGGGAGACGAAGTACTGGCATTTGGTCCGATGAAGCCGGTGGGACTTCAAGATCCCCGCAGTGCCCGCCGCCCGCATGCGGTCGTTCAACTGCGGATGGAGGATCAATCCGCCAGCGCGTACAACCTGGTCGGCTTCCAGACGCGGCTCACCTGGCCGGAGCAGAAGCGAATATTTCGCCAAATTCCCGGACTCGGCCAGGCGGAGTTTCTCAGACTGGGCCAAATTCACCGAAACACGTTCATCGACGCCCCGAGGCTTCTTGCCGCGGATTTTTCGCTCCGCGCCGAGCCACGGCTGTTCTTCGCCGGCCAGATCACCGGAGTCGAGGGATACGTGGAGTCCGCAGCCTGCGGGTATCTGGTGGCCCTGTCTATCGCGGCTCGCTTGCAGCACCGTGAATGGACCCCGCCCCCGGCGACAACGGCGCTCGGCGCGCTCTATCGCCATGTGACCGGCGCGGCGCATCCCGAAAACTACTCCTATCAACCCACCAATATTATTTTCGCCCTCTTTCCTCCCTTGCCCGGACGGGTGAGAAAGCAGGAGAAGCGGGCCCGCATGGCTCAACGGGCGCGCGAGGACTTCGCGCAATGGGCGTGCACCCTGCTGGAGCCGGGGATGGAGCAGACGACGGGCGATGCGGTCTCGAACGGAACGGATGCGCGGAGCAGGCCTTAAGACTTCCGGGCATCCGCTGGTCAGGCCCGCGCACAAACGGGCGCCGGCGGTTCGTTGGGCGGCACCCGTCGCCGCGGCAGTCCTCCTCTCGGTCTTTGGCTGTAAGAAGAGCACCGTGGCCAGTGCCGCCACCGCGGGGGTGGGCAAGCCTCTCGCGCTTGGCGCGGCAGCAGATCTCCGGTTGACCCCCGACGGCAAGGTCGCCACCTACCTGGCCGATGGCCAAAAACCCCGATTGGAGGGTGTTCCGCCGCAAATGGTGATCGGGACATTGCAAGCTGCCCCGATCGCTGGTGGCCCGGTGAGGCGCTTGGGCAGCGGCGTCACCAATGTGCCGGGTGGCTATCTCTTCAGTCCAGACTCGCGCTGGGTGCTCTTCCTATCCGGCTACAACGCCGCGAGCCAGTCTGGCGAGTTGCACGTGCAGGACCTAAAGGATCCCGCGAGCAGGTCGATTCCGCTGGGCGCGCGGGTGACCTACGTGCTGGTCAGCCCCGATTCGCGCTGGCTGGCCTTCGTGGACGGCGCGGTTTTGAAAGCGGGGCTGTTGCCGCTCGGCCCCTTCAAGGAGCTGTCCGGCGAGGTGTCCACCGCGGAGTTCACTCCGGACAGCCGCACGCTGATTGCCAAACGCCGAGGGTCCGCGGGGGGTTCGCTTCTCGCGATCGCCCTCGCTGAGGGGAATCAGCGAAAGCTCTCCGATCAGGTGGGGGACTATTCCATCTCTCCAGACTCCAAGAAGGTCGCCTTCGCGCGACAGAGCGAACGGTCGGGGGGAATGTACGATCTGTTCCTCTGCGACCTTTCCGACCAGAGCGGCCGGACTTCCAAGCTTGCCAGCGACACCGGGATGGTCGCCTTTTCTCCGGATGGCAAGTGGCTGGCGCGCACGCAAAACTGGAATGTCGAGCAGGCCCACGGCGATCTCTATATCGGGCCCCCCGACGGCAGCGCGGCGAGAAAGATTGCGGAGAAGGTGGGTGAGCGGCTGGCATTCGCGGCGGACTCGAAAGCCGTCGCCTATCTGGAGTTGTGGCACCAACCTACCCGAACCGGGCTGATGGGCGTCACCGAGCTGCCCGATGGCAAGCCGCGCCGGGTTGGAGGTCGGGTCCCCAATTTCGCATGGGGCTCGGATGGAACGGTGTTGGCGTTCCTCTCCAGATTCATCAAGCCGGCCTATTCCGTGGACTTGATGCTCTATCGGGTGGGAGAGGAAAAGGCGGTCCGGGTTCATCCCGGCGTCTACGTCGGCTATGGGTTTGGACCGAACAATCAATACCTGCTCTTTCGCAGCAACTGCATTCGCAATAACCGCGCCTGTGATCTGTTTTTCTACGACCTGACCAAGCCGAAGAGCGAGCCGAAAAAAATCGTGGAGGGTGTCTACAGCTTCAAGACCGCCGAGCGCGGCGCTCGCGTCCTGGTCACCTATGCGCGTGTAGACGCCGAAACCTTCGACCTGGCGGTGTACAATCTCGAAACCGGCGAGCGCAGAACGTTGGACCGGAACATCGTCCTGCCCGCCTTGTTCGCCGCAGAGGATGGCTCGAAGGTCGCCTACGTCGTCGTCGGAAGAGAACGGGCGGGAGTGCATCTCGCCGAGGGAGTCCCTTGAGCACACCGTCGCGGACCGCGAAGCCGTCGAGCGAATTGCTCGATTTCAAGCTCCATCTGAAGCGCACGGCTAACTCGCCGCACACGGTTCGCGCCTATCTGCGGGACCTTTCTCACTTCCAATCGTATCTGCTGAGCCAGAACCTGACCCTGGGGACGGCCACCCATGCGGTGCTGCGCGGCTACCTGGGGAGTCTGGCGACGAAGCTGGCACCCTCTTCGCGAGCGCGAAAGCTTGCGAGCATCAAGTCCCTGTACCGCTTCCTCTCGCGCGAGGGCCGGATCGTCATCAATCCGGCGAGAAACGTGAAAAGCCCCAAGCTTCCGAGGTCCTTGCCCAAGTTTCTTCCGGTGGACGAAGCGTTCGCGGTGGTGGACTCGCCTGGCTCGCGCACCTCCCGGGACCTTCGGGATCGTGCGATCCTCGAAGTGCTCTACGGGGGCGGGCTGCGCATCAGCGAGCTTTGTTCTCTTTCACTGAAAGATTGGGATCGCGAAGGACGCCTGCTCCGGGTGTTCGGGAAGAATTCCAAGGAGCGACTCTGCCCAATTCACCGCAAAGCGGCAGCTGCCCTGGATGCTTATCTCCACCGCCGCCACGAATTGCAGCGGGTCAAGGATGCTCAACCCTCAGCGGCGCTGTTTTTGAACCACCGCGGTGGACCCAGGCATCTGGCCGAATACGCACGGCGATGTGGTTTGGTTCGCACCGTCTCACCGCACTCGCTGCGCCATTCGTTCGCCACGCACTTGCTTGCCGGCGGTGCAGACGTCCGCACGATTCAAGAGCTGCTCGGCCATGCGAGCCTGTCCACCACCCAGCGATACACCCACGTGAGCTGGGAGCGGCTTCAGCAGATCTATGATCAGGCGCATCCGCGAGCCACCTAGCCCTGAAAACCGAGCCTGCCGTCGAGGTTCCTGTTAAACCCCAGGCCATGTTTCATGGCACGACCATTCTCTCGGTCAGACGAGATGGGCGGGTGATCATCGCCGGCGACGGGCAGGTGACGCTCGACAAGACCGTCCTCAAATCGACCGCGAAAAAGGTGCGTCGACTGGGGGACGGAAGCGTCATCGCCGGCTTCGCCGGCGGTACTGCTGATGCCTTCTCCTTGTTCGAGCGGTTCGAGGCCAAGCTGAAGGAGTACCAGAAGAACATCGCCAGGGCGTGTGTCGAGCTCGGCAAGGATTGGCGCACCGATCGGGTCCTGCGCCGGCTCGAGGCGCTGCTCGTGGTGGCGGACAAGGAGCGCACCTTCGTGATTTCCGGCGCCGGGGACGTGCTTGAGCCGGACCACGGCATCGCCGCGGTGGGTTCGGGCGGCGCTTACGCCCAGGCGGCTGCCCGCGCCCTCCTCGAGCACACGTCTTTGTCCGCCCGCGATATCGCCACCGCCGCGATGGGGATCGCCGCGGAGATCTGCATCTATACCAACACGCAAGTGTCGTTCGAGGAGCTTTAGTTGGCACCGCGGGATGAGCGAAGTACGGCAAACTTTACGCCTCGAGAGATCGTCGGAGAGCTGGATCGATACATCGTCGGCCAAACCGCGGCGAAGCGGGCGGTGGCGATCGCACTTCGGAACCGCTGGCGCAGGCAACTGGTCAGCGAAGATCTGCGGGAAGAAATCTACCCGAAAAACATCATCATGATTGGTCCGACCGGCGTGGGAAAGACGGAGATCGCGCGCCGCCTGGCAAAGCTGTGCCAGGCTCCCTTCGTGAAGGTGGAAGCCTCGAAATTCACCGAGGTCGGGTACGTGGGCAGGGATGTGGACTCGATGATCCGGGACCTTGTCGAGGCCGCGATTTCACTCGTGCGCGAGGAGGAAACAGAAAAGGTTCGCGCCCGCGCGGCGGAAATCGCGGAGGATCGATTGGTCGAGATTCTATCCGGTCATCCTCCCAACCCGCGTCCGGCTTCGCCATTCGGCTTCGCTGCGCCCCCTCCGCCAGCGACGCCTCGCCTGGGCGACAGCGAACGGGAGAAGCTTCGTTCACAACTCCGTGCGGGCACGCTGGACGATCAGTACATCGAGGTCGACGTGAGCGAGACGGGAGTGACCTTTCTGCGGAACTTCTCTGGCCAGGGCATGGAGGAGATCGGCGTCAACCTGCAGGATCTGTTCAAGAACATGCCCGGCTTCAACAAGACCCGGAAGCAGCGGGTGAAGGTTCCCGAGGCGCTTCGGATCCTCACCGAGGAAGAGGCGGGAAAGCTGGTGGATCCTGACCGCATCAACCGCGAAGCGCTGCGGCGCGCAGAGACGACGGGGATCGTTTTCATCGACGAAATCGACAAGATCGCAAGTCGAGAGGGCCCACGCGCCGGACCGGACGTTTCGCGGGAAGGCGTCCAACGCGACATCCTCCCCATCGTCGAAGGTTCCACTGTGAATACGAAGTATGGGTCGGTGAAGACCGATCACATGCTGTTCATTGCCGCGGGAGCATTCCACGTCTCCAAACCGTCGGATTTGATTCCCGAGTTGCAGGGAAGATTTCCAATCCGGGTGGAGTTGGAGCCGCTGACCGGTGACGATCTGGTGAGGATTCTCCGCGAGCCGAAAAACTCGCTCATCCGGCAGTACATCGCGCTTCTCGCAACCGAGGGAATCAACCTCCAGTTCGCCGATGACGCGATTCTGGAGATCGCGAAAACCGCCGAAACGGTGAACGGGCGGACGCAGAACATTGGCGCTCGGCGCCTGCACACGATTCTCGAGCGACTGCTGGACGAGGTGTCCTTCAGCGCTTCGGAGATGGCAAACAGGACGGTCCGCATCGACGCCGCGTACGTCCGCGACCGGCTCTCGGAAATCGTTAAGGACGAAGACCTGTCGCGCTATATACTCTGAACAACGTGGATACCCCCGAACGCACGAGAGTGGTGATGGAGAGCGCGGAAGCCCATCTGCTTCAGAACTATCGACAGCAGCCGATTGTCCTCGATCGCGGACTTGGCGCGCAGGTCTGGGACATCGAGGGCAAAAAGTACCTCGATCTTCTGGGTGGGATCGCGACCTGCGCTCTGGGACACTGCCATCCCGAAGTGGTTGCCGCGGTAAAGGCGCAACTCGACAAGTTGTGGCACACCTCGAACGTCTTCTACACCGTGCCGCAGATCGAGCTGGCGAAGAAGCTGACCGCCGCCAGCGGATTGGACCGGGCGTTCTTCTGCAATTCGGGCGCCGAGGCAAACGAGGCGCTGTTCAAGCTCGCGCGGCACGTGCAGAAGGACCGCGGCAACCCGGAGCGTTTTGAAATCATTTGCTTCGATAATTCATTCCACGGAAGGACGCTCGCCACCGTTGCCGCGACCGGACAACCGAAATACCACAAGGGTTTCGAGCCGCTTCCGGCGGGTTTTCTCCACGTTCCCTACGGTGATATCGCCGCCGTCCGCAAGGCGGTGAGCCCCAAGACCGCCGGCGTGATCGTTGAACCGATCCAGGGAGAAGGCGGCGTTCGCCTTGCGCCCGATGGCTTCCTCAAAGCGCTGCGCTCGCTCTGCGATGAGCTCGGCTTGCTGCTCCTTATTGATGAGGTCCAGAGCGGCATGGGAAGGACGGGTGTCATGTTCGCGTACCAGCATGACAAAATCCTTCCTGACGGGATTTCCCTCGCCAAGGCGCTGGGCAATGGACTGCCGATCGGGGCCATGCTCTGCCGGGAGGAGCTCGGGAAGAGCCTGCCATCGGGAAGCCATGGGTCGACATTCGGCGGCAATCTGCTTGCGGCCACCGCGGCCAATGTCGCGGTGTCGATCATTTCGCGGCCGGAGACGCTGGAGATGGTGCGGGGAAAAGGTGAGCATTTGATGAGAAAGGCGCAGGCGATCCAGCTGCGCCACCCGGAAAAGGTCGCTGCGGTGCGCGGCCGTGGGCTTCTGCTCGGCATCGAAATCAAAGGGGAGGCGGCAGCTCTGGTGACCCGATGTCGGGAGGGTGGGTTGCTGGTCAATCTGGCGGGAGAACGCACCATCCGTTTCGCTCCGCCCTTTACGGCGACGATCGCGGAGCTCGACGAGGGAATCGCTATTTTCGAAAAGGCTCTTACATCGTAGCTTGAGCGTTGCGGCGCTCCGCGGAAACCCCTGTCATTGCCCCGGGGTGGTGTTGACGTAGGTCGGATTGCCCTTGCGCACCACACCGGCCCGGCCAACCCGTTTGACGCTCATTTGTCCGAATCCCTAGAATCAGGGGATCGAGGACCGAGCTTGTTGACCGAGACGGAGCCTAGCTCTGGATGCCTGGCCCGGTTTTACCCGGTTGCGCTAACCCTTCGAGCGATGGACGGCGGGCCTCACCCATGGTGCGGCTCATGGGGTTCTTCCCCAGTCCATGCGCGGCCGGGTCATCCGCATGGCTAGCCAGGTGGGGGCGGGTCGATCGAACGATGCCGCGATGGCAGAGAAGATCGATCTCGATGCAGATCGAAAGAAGGAAATTCTCTCGCTCGAGCGCGCACTGGATCAGCTCAACCATTTCGAGGTGCTCGGCTTGAGGCCCGGCGCCTCAAGCGCCGAGGTGAAGAAGGCGTATCATGAGGCATCAAGGCGCTATCACCCGGATCGCTATTTCGGGAAGGATCTGGGGACCTTTCGCACCCGGGTGGAGCGGATATTCAAGGTCGTTCACGAGTCCTACGCCGTGCTGATTGACCCGCAGCGACGCGCAGAATACGAGACCGCCCACCCGGACCTCGCAACGAAAGCGGCGAAGGCGGACAATTTGAAGACGCCGGAGGATGCCCAGCGCGGCGCCGAGCGGCGGGCGCGCTTCGCGCGGCATCCGTACCTGACCAGGCTCACCAAGGTCCACGAGCTGTTGGCAAGCGGCAAGAGAAGTCTCGCTTCGGGGGATTTCAGCAAGGCGTATACGGATCTGCACCTGGCTTCGCAGCTCGATCCGAAAAACCGCGAGGTGCCTGAGCTGATCCTCAAGGTGCGCCACCGCCATGAGCAGATCCGCGCGGCGGACGAGCTCCAGCGTGGACAGGCTGCCGAGAAGGCCGGGGATCTCGAGCTGGCGACAAAGGGCTATGTGAGTGCCGCAAACCTCGATCGAAAGAGCGCGCTCGCCGCGTTCAAAGCGGCGATGTTGCTTCGACAGGCCGGACAAGACCCCAAAGAGGCGCGAGCCCTCGCCCAGCGAGCGGTGGACCTGGAGCCGGACAAGGCGGATCACCGGTTTCTTCTCGCAGCCATCCTCGAAAGCGCCGGGCTGGCAAAGCTCGCGAACCGCCATCGCGAGGAGGGCATCAAGCTCAACCCAAACCACCCTGAAGCGAAGAAGCGTCAGAACAAGAAATCCCGCTGGCCCTTTTGAGATGCCATTCGATGCCTTCTGAACCAGTGATCGGAATCGACCTCGGCACCACGAACAGCGTGGTGGGAACGGTCCAGGGCGGTCAGCCCGCGGTGATCAAGAACCGGCTGGGCCAGAACCTGACTCCTTCTGTTGTGGCGGTGGCCAAATCGGGCAAGCAGCTCGTCGGCCAGATCGCCAAACGACAGGCGGTGACCAACCCGGAAGGAACCGTCTACGCGGGGAAGCGGCTGATCGGGCGAAAATTCTCTTCCGAACGCGTCCAGCAGGTCCTCAAAACGCTGAGCTATTCCGTGAGTTGCGGGGACCACGACGACATCCGCGTTCAGCTCGACGGAAAAATGATTTCGCTGCCGGAAATCTCCGCTGCCGTGTTGCGCGAGCTGAAGTTGGATGCGGAGGCGTTTTTCGGGCAGCCAGTGAGCAAAGCGGTGATCACCGTTCCCGCCTATTTCAACGACGGGCAGCGTCAGGCAACGAAGGATGCGGGCAAGATCGCCGGCCTCGATGTGCTGCGAATCATCAACGAGCCTACCGCCGCCGCGCTCGCCTACGGTTTTGGAAAGGATGTGAGCGGGCGGGTCGCGGTGTTCGACCTGGGGGGAGGAACCTTCGACATCTCGGTTCTGGAGATCAGCAAGGGTGTCTTCGATGTCGCCGCCACCGGAGGAGACACCCTTCTCGGAGGTGAGGATTTCGACAACCGCGTCGTCGAGGCCCTGGTTTTTGGTTTTGCCAAGGAGCATGGAATCGATCTGCGCAAGGACCGGATGGCGCTGCAGCGCCTCAAGGATGCCGCCGAGAAGGCGAAGATCGAGCTGTCCACCGTCAATGAAACGCAGGTGAACTTGCCTTTCATCTGCACTCCGTCCGGCGGCGGATCCGCCCTGCATTTGCAGCGCGCCCTGACGCGGGAAAAATTGGAAGAGCTCACCGAGGATTTGTGCGAACGGACGATTGTCATCTGCGAGCAGGTCCTTGCCGAAGCAAAGGTCCGGCCGGACGACCTCAAAGAGGTGATTCTGGTCGGTGGGATGACCCGCATGCCCCGGATCATGGCCAAGGTGAAGAACTACTTTCGCCGTGAGCCATGCAAAGGGGTGCATCCCGAAGAGGTCGTTGCCCTTGGCGCCGCGGTTCAGGCCAATGCTTTGATCAACGAGGACTCGCGGGTCCTCCTGCTCGACGTGACGCCCCAGAGCCTGGGGGTGGCAATCGCCGGTGGGTACACCCGGAAGTTGATTCCCAAGAACACCACCGTCCCCACCTCGATGACCGAGGTCTTCACCACCTCCAAGGATTGTCAGACCACGGTGAAGATCATGGTGCTCCAGGGTGAGAGCGAGATCGCCCGGGAGAACGAGTTACTCGGTGAGTTTGTGCTCAGCGGCCTGCGGGAGGCGACGCGGGGCGAAGTGGAGATCGAGGTCACCTTTGAAATCAATTCAGAGGGAATCGTTTCCGCTTCGGCGAAGGACAAAGAAACGGGAATCAAGCAGTCGATCACCGTGATTGCGTCCGGAGGCTTGAGTCGCGAGGAGCTGGATCAGATCCTGCAGGAGCAGGGCGGCGATCTGATCGACGACCTGGGGAGCGGAGATCTCGCCGATTGCAAGCGCGGGCTCAAGGACACGATGCGGGAGGTTCGAGCCCTGCTGCCAAAGGTCCAGACCGCGATGAACGGGTCCGACTTCGGGATGGACGCGCTTCGACGAGCAGAACAGACCCTGACGAAGGGAGAGGAGGCGCTCAAGGGGAAGAGCATCTCTGCGATAGTGGCGTCCACTGACCAGCTGAACCGCACGCTCAATCTGTTCAAGGGCTGGCTCCAGAGAATTGGCACTCAGGCGTCATGAGCGCGCACCGCGCGAAAAAGCTCGTCGAAGCAGGGGTCTGGCTTCGAATCAGCGGAGATCACGAAGGCGCTCGCCGCCTTTTCGA
>WNFG01004728.1_pt1 | contig 17855 bp, 17 predicted proteins | sample 5400431 | NCBI WGS metagenome assembly WNFG01 (sample SAMN13153346, study PRJNA577476) | soil metagenome | isolation source: 120 cm saprolite under Douglas fir tree site 2 hole 3 replicate 2 | place: USA:California | collected 2015-04-18 | reverse complement strand
GAAGCGCGATCGGGGGCGTTGAGCTGAGGGTCCCAGGGGTGGCGGCTCAGCCGGACGTTATGCCCGATCGGCTTGAGATTGGCCGTGTAGAACTGGACGCTGGAGTTGATGCAGTAATCGCTCGCCGCATAGGGCGGCAGGCTTCCAGCGTAGTTTGGGTTGCTGCGGTCGAGGGCCAGCCCGGCTGCCAATGCCTCTTGCGTGCCCCGGGCCGGGCACGCAAGCCTGCGGTCGTAGAAGTTGACGCTCACCGTGCCGTCCGGAGCCACCGCGAGGTTGGGCTGGAACTCATCGACGTTGGGGCTGGTGTTGTCGTTCACCTGGATCGGCGCGGTCCAATGCTCGCCTTGATCGTAGGAGGCCGTGAGCAGGATGTTGCCGAACCCGGTGCTCTTGGACTCATACGCGATGTAGACCGGGTAATGGCCGCTCGGGGAGAGGTGGTTGCCCACCGCGAATGTATTCTCGATGCCGTCCTCGAACGTGGTGTTCACGTAGCCCGCTCCTGTGAGCGGCGGCACGTGGACGTCGCTGGCCGCGACGAACGGCCCGTTCCAGGTGACGCCTCCGTCCTTCGAGTAGTCCATCAGGACATCGACACAGCATCCGCCGTGCTCCGCGTCGTAGTTGATCAACGACGTGTAGACCACACCATTCGGATCCACGTGCGGGAAGAGGTATGTGTTGTTGTTGGTGGAATTCAACGTTGGCAGCTGCACGGGAGCTGTCCAGTCGCTGTGCGTTCCGTCGCGGTGAGCGATGGCCGTCTGGACGTACGGTTTGCTGCCGTTGCCGTTGAAATTCACGTACATCATGTAGATCCGGTCGAAGTCGGGATTCGGTGAGCCGTCGGGAAGGGTTCTATTGGTATCGATGGTGATCCATTCCTTGTCCGGCTCTTGTCCGAACCCTGCATTCGTGGTGAAGACGTAGTCAGGGTGACCGTTGTGGGTCGTGATCCAATCTGTGGGCCCGGTCGCACCGTGGGGCCGCACCGCGACAGCGACGGCTTCGTTGGGGACGGCGGGATTCGGCTCGTTCCCCGGCTGGAACTTATGGAAACCGGACTTGTCGTAATAGAACTGATAGGGGAGAAGGGCCTGGTAGTAGTTCCCGTAGGCGTCGAAGGCTCCGACCGGGTCGGTGTTGTCGGTGAAGCCCTCGTAGCCCGGCACATGCGCCATCGTCGGCCACGTCTTCCCGCCGTCCCACGACTCGTAAAAGCCGAGCACGTGGTTGTATCCCTCGGGGCTGGAGAACCACTTGGTCGAACCGATGAGGTGTTCAGGATTCGTTGGATCGACTCGGATGTCTGACTCCGAGCGGTCCTTCACCAGCATCGATTGAGCGGCCGGATAGGGCGGATCGCTTCCGACCTGGGTTGGGTAGAGGTGCGTTGCCCCGGTATCCTCACCCGTTGTGGCCCCTGGGCACGGCGATTCGCCTGTGTAGCCGTCGTTCGGCCCGTTGTTCGCCGAATACGGCACCTCGGGCCGGTAGCAACTGACCTGCTGGCTGGTCACGAATACATTCGTGACGGCGTGCGTATTGAAGCTCTTCGCGTAAGCTTGATCGGACTGAAGGCCCTGGGGAACGTTTCCGATGCCAGGGTCGACGGTTGAGGATGAGCTTCCCAAAGCCGGTACGAGACTGAAGCTCAACACAGTCAGCATTCCCACTACGATCGTCAGCAGCCGGCGTCCTGGCACCCCTGCTCACCGCCCCTTCCACGCTCTCCCGGGACAACTATCTCGCGATCGCGGGCATCGCGCGATCGCGAGCATAGGCCGCCGAGTAAGCACGAATCAACCGACGAGCGGGCAAAGTGCTGACCTGAGACTTCCTTGTGGTCTTGGGGGAAGGCTAGGCGCCACCTAGAGACGACCGCTCATCGGCATTATGCGGGTGATCGTTGTCAAGCTGATCATGGGTTGTTGTTCCGGTAGTGGCGTGCTGCTGTGGTAGCGGTGGTGCCGAGGAGCTCGCCGATCTGGGTCCAGGTGAGTTCCTGGTCGCGGGCGTCGCAGACGGCCTGGGGCAGGATCTGCTGGGCCTGGGTGATGAGGCTGGCCAGGGCGTGCAGCCGGACGGCGGAGTCGCCGAGCCAGTAGGCGGTGCGCTGCCGGGCGAGGCTGTCGATCGCATCGGTGAGGACCTGCAGGCTGTCGTCGCCGGTGACGGGCGCGGGCAGCTGGCCGGGGTGGGTGAGGTGCAGTGGCGGGTGGTTCATGAGGCGTCCTGGTCGACTTGGGCGAGCAGCGAGGCGAACAGTTGCCCGCGGTGGTTTTGGCGCTTGGTGATGGCGTCGTCGTGCTGGGCTTGGAGGGTGGGGCGGAACTCGATGCTGGTCTGGAAGTAGGTGCAGGTTTCACAGATCGACTCGAAGGCGCAGTCCAGCTCGGCGGGGCGGGTGCAGTAGCCGTTGCCGAGCAGGCGGTGGTGCTCGCGGCGCAGCCGGGTCATGCGTGGGTCGGCGGCGTCGGCGGGGAGCTGGGCGGGCTGGCCGTAGAGCGCTTCGACTTTCTCGGTGACGGCGAAGTACTCGTCGGCGACGGTCCGGCTGGCGATCTTGGCGTAGCGCAGGGTCATGTCGAGGCTGCGGTGTTTTATATGCGGGTGATCTAGAGGCAGTGACATGATCGCGTGCCGCGGTCTGTCACCGGCTGGAAGGGAAACCACCCATTGGAGTTCGTGCCATGCCTGGTCCGCTCGGCGGCAGGCGGTGAGATCCGGAAGATCACGCTCGGGCATCCGCTGCTGGATGACTGCCTGGTGTTCGTGGCGGCGCGGGCACGGACCAGCACCTGGCTTGCCGTGGCTTACGACTTGAAGGTGTTCTTCGAGGTCGTCGGCAAGGAGCCGGCCGTGGTGACTGCTGCGGATGTATTCGCTTTCTTGTCCGCGCAGCGGCGTCCCTCGCCGCGGGGAGCGGGTCGTGCGGCTGGAGGACGGCGAGGCGGGCCTGGCGGCACGGACGATCGCCCGGCGGCTGTCGAGCGTGCGGGGCCTGTATGCGTACTTGTGTGCCCGGGAGGACACCGGCGTGCGCCGCAACCCGGTGCCGGCCAGCCTGGCTGCCCGCCGGCCGGGCGCACGGCGTGGCCGGGGCGGGATGCCACTGATCCGCACGCCCCGCACCCTGCCGCGGGTGCTCGCGCCTGCCGGGGTCGACGCGCTGCGGGCGGCGTTGCGGACCCACCGCGACCGGGCCATGGTGGATGCGATGGTGCTGGGCGGGCTGCGCCGCTGCGAAGTGCCCGGATTGCGGCTGGAGGACCTCAGCGCCGGCGAGCGGCGGCTGTTCGTGGCCGAGGGCAAGGGCGGCCGTCAGCGGGTGGTGCCGGTCTCGGCGCGGTTCTTCGCCGCCGTGGGCGCCTACCTGGAATCCGGACGGCCCGCAGCGGCCGCGGCCAGGCAGGTGTTCGTGGTGCTGAAAGGCGCCCGCCGCGGCGAGCCGCTGCCGGCGGCCGGGCTGGATGAGATCCTTGACGGGGCCCGGAGCCGTGCCGGGCTGGAGCGGGCAACCTGCCACCAGCTGCGCCATACCTGTTTCACCCGGCTGCGGGAAGCGGGCATGGCGCTGGAGGCAATCCAGGCCCAGGCCGGTCACGCCTCGATCGAGTCGACCCGCCTCTACCTGCACCTGGCCAACGGCTGGCTGGAGGAGGAGTACCTGCGGGCGGCGGAGGCAATCGAGGCGCTGTCACTTCGAGTCCATCTGCGAATCATGCACGTTCTTCCAGACCACCATCGAGTTCCGCCCCACCCTCGAAAAGCAGCGCGACGACGCCGCCGCGCGGCGGGCGGGACGAGTCGGCGGCGGCCGATTTTGATGGTGCGGAGTTGGTGGGAGCGGATGAGGTTGTAGATGGTCCACCGGCTGATGCGGAGCCGTGCGGCGGCCTCGTCGATGGTGAAGAGGGTCACGTCCATGGGTGGTCATCTCCCGGCGGTGGGTTTGGGGTTTGGGGGAGGCCGGGACGGGTGGTCGCACCCGTTAGCGGACTTATGGGCGGGTGGCCTCGTCCGGCGAAGTGCCAGTGAGCGAGGACGAGGGTGGTGTCGGTGGCCGGGCCAGGCAGGAGGCCAGCAGCTATGGCGCATTGGCGCTGGTGCTGGCTGCGGGCAGCGCGGAGCGCGCCGAGGGTGGTGGAGTAGGCGCGGCTTTTGGTAGAGAAGTGGCCGCGGAAGCCGAGCATGTGCGCCCATGCGCTAAGGCGGAGTTGTTCGAGCCTCGCGGGAGCTTGCCGAGGCGGAGGCATTCGGCGATGAGGCGGCGGGGGTGCTCGCGGATGGCGAGGTCGGCGAGGCGGGTTCCTGGGTTGATGCGCTGGTCGAGGGTGCCGGTGCATTCAACGGCTTTGGTGGCGTATTTGGCCACGTAGGCGGCGACCTTGCCGTCGTTGAGTTCTCCGGTGGCGGTGATGGGGCGGGTGTCGTGTTCGCGTCCCCAGGCCAGGGTTCGTGACGGGAGGTCCGCGGTGGCAGGGGTTTGGATGTGGACGGCGGTGGCGGCCTGGTCGATGGCGGCTGTGAGCAAGTCGGTGCTGGCCCAGGCAGGCGGGTAGGTGGCCGGGCCGCCGGGGCCGTCGAGGCGGATGACGGCGTGGAAGTGGACGACGCCGCGGCGCTGGTATTCGGCGACCTTGGCGAATGACACGCGCACCTGTTTGCCGAGTGCGGTGCTGGTCATCCCCGCCTGGCGGGCGAGGGTGCGGCGGAGGGTGATGGTGAAACGCCGCCAGAGTTCGGGAGCGTAGGCGTTGAACAGAACCGAGCCGGTGTAGTCGTAGCAGCCGGAGCACAGCGGTTCCCCGAGCCGGGAGTCGGCGGCGGAGTGCCGTTCGGTGCAGGAGACCGGGCGGCCATGGGGGCAGGTCCGACCGCCCCGGCGGGGACGGCAGGCCAGCACCCGGCCGTTGTGTTCCCGACGGGCATGGACCGCGCCGAACGACGGGGCGGTGAGGGTCGCGAATACGCACGGATGGGCAGAGACAGTCTCGGGGATTCCCTTACCGCCGGTCAGGCCCGTGCGGATGAGCTGGTAGGTGTCGGCCCGGTAGATCTCGGCGCAGGGCAGGCACCGGGAGGCCCGGCGGGTCTTGCAGGCGACGGGTAGGACGCCGCCGGGTTCGTGGACGGTGGTGTAGCGGTGCAGGAGTTCCCCGGTGGCACCGTCGATGTGATCGACGCGCCCGCGTAGCAGGACGGGCTGTACGCAGCCGCCCGCGTGACGGGCCTGTTGACCGGGCCGCGGATCGAGAGGCGCGGATAGGGTCATCAAGCCGCCTCGGATGAGCCGTCGTCGGCCGGGGTGTCGTCGGGGGTGATGACGCCCGCATAGGACATCAGCGCCTGGTGGGCAGCGCGGCGGCGGTCGGGGACGCAGATCACTTGGTAGGTGATCCGGCCGAAGGTCTTGGTCGCCGTGTAGTGACCGCCGTCGAGGATTTCGTCGTCGACATTGACGCCGAAGATGGCGGCGACACGGTCGACTTCGGCCCGCCGGGCGGCCTCGGTGTCGTCGAGGGGGTAGTTGTTCAGGTCCCAGCCGAACTCGCAGACGGGCACGTCCGGGTGGGTGTCGAGGTAGTCGGCGAGCTTGCGGAGCCCGTCGATGACCTGGGTGCGGGCGAGCAGGTTATCGGGGATGTGGAGCGTGGTCATGGGGGTCTCCTTCATGAGGTTTCAGGTGTGGTGCGGATCTGGCGGAGCAGGTCGGAAGCGAGCTGGTTGGACACGCCGAGCCGAGCGCGGAGCGTGTCGCGGGTGATCGGCTGGCCATGGGAGTCGTGGTGCTCGGCGGCGACGCGGCGGGCGAAGTCGAGCAGTGCCGCAGCGGGCCGAGGCTCGGGCTGGTCGGTCGGGTGCTGCGGCCCGGACGACCGGATGGGGGCGGGGACGGGGACGTGCCGCTCGTCCGGGACGGGGACGGGTCGCTCCTCTTCGTCCCGGACGGGCAGGACGACGGGGACGCTGGCCCTGCCGTTGGGATGGGACGTGCGGCGTTCGAGCATGGAGACGGCGACTAGGAACGCTGCGGCGGGTGTGGCGGCGGTGATCTGGCCCCAGGTCGTGGGCTGGGCCTGGTCGAGATTGGCGGCGAGGCTGAGCAGGACGCCGCCGCCCAGGACGAGGACGGGCCAGGATAGGCGACGGGCAACTCGTCCGGTTCGTCTGTCGCGCTGGCGTTCGCGGGCGGCCATGACGCAGGTCAGGTCGATGCACACGGCGATGGCCCAGGCCATCGGCCCGCGCTGGCCGTGCTGCGCGGCGGTGTCGCGGATGTGGACGAACGACCCGGCCCCGGCAATGGCGGCCAGGATCAGCACAGGCGCAGAGTCGAGGACTTGCGCGGCGCGGCGGCGGGCTTCGGCCATCGGGCACCTCCTTCCGGGTGGTTTCGGGGCGTGGGCTGCCGCGTCGTCCCCGGCCTGCGGCCAGGACGCGGGAATGGGACCCGTGCGCGTGAGGGCAGCCCAGTCCGGGGCCAGGTGCGCGTACATGCGGGCGGCGCGCTCGGCGTCGTCCTCAGAAACCAGGACGGAGCGTGCCCGGTGCCAGGAGCCGTCCTGGCCGGTGACGATGGCGACGCCGGGAGTGTCGGCGGGGATGGCGCGGGCGGCGTCGAGGGCGGCGGGGTCGAGGTCGCCGAGGGTCATGGTGGCGGTTTCGGGGTCGTTGACCCGGTGGCAGATCCGGCCCGAGAGCTGCCACCGGGTCGCGGTGACGCCGGGGCCGAGGTCGGCGCTGATCCGTTGCCCGCAGACGATCAGGTACACGCCGAACGCCCGGCCGAGCTGAGCAACCCGCAGCAGCCCGGTAGCCGTCCTGCTCACCTGATCCTTCTCGGACTTGTCCGCCATCAAGAACATCTCGGCGACTTCGTCCACCAGCACCACGACCGGCATCGGGCGGACAGCGTCGGGGAGCCGCCAGATGTTGCGCGCGCCGTGGTCGCGGCAGGTCCGCATTCGGTCGGCGAGCAGGCGGACCAGGTCGTCGAGCAGGTCGCAGCTTTCGCTACGAGTGGTGGCCAGCGCGGACAGCCGGGCGGCGTAGGGGGTGAATTCGACGCCGCCCTTGAGGTCGAACCCGGCCAGCGCGACCGGCTGCGGGGAGAGGCCCTTGATGATCGCGTTGGCGAGGTTGGACTTGCCCGACTGGGTGGCCCCGGCGTTGAGCCAGTGCGGCACGGTTCGGAAGTCGATGACCCATGGTTGCCCGGTTTCCAGCATCCCGGGCCGCACTCTCAGCAGCTCCCGGGCGTCCAGGCCGATGCTGACGTTGGTGAGTGGATCTTTGCGGGTAGCGAGCAGCCAGACCCGGCCGGGTGCGGTACGGGTGATGCGGACGGCATGGACCCGCCAGGCGTGGGCGAGCTGCTCGGCGGCACGGATGTAGTCGTCGGGGACCTGGCCCTCGTGCAGCCTTATCCGCACGGCCCAGCCCCGCGCGTTCGGGCGCAGCAGCCCTAAGCCGGGGGCGCGCTGGAACCTCCACGCGGCGGACCCGGCGGCGCTCGGTCAGCAGGACACTGGCGCGCCTGAGGCTGCCCGCGACGGGCACAGCGTCGAGGGTCCACCGCCACCGGCGGCGCTTGGCACTCAGCCCGCACGCGGATGCCCACGAACCGCTGCGGACCCGTCCCGCTCAAGCTTTTAATCCGCGGCTTCGAGCCACCGCCCCAACTGGCCAAGCTGGAAGCTGTACAGCACTCCGAGACAGCAACGCCATCGACTGCGAAGGGCTCCGTTGGACTCCTATCGGTCACTGACCTGCTCCAACGACCGCTATAGGCCGGTCTGGCGCTAGTTCGCATCGGGGGGCGCGGCAAGTCCTCCTGATCACCAATGTTGACCTCAACCGCATGCCAGCTGACCGAGCCGTAGCGGACAGCCGAGGCAGCGTTGGCCCAGGCCAGCGACCGTATACGACAACAAAACGAGGCCACCTGTTTGAGGCGCGATGCAGCCACTCGTCGCCGGAGGCCTCGGGTGAGCCCGGCGGCCAGCGCCGACTCGGCCAGGGCGTTGGGCGCTGCAGGTGGTGTCGGTCTTGAGGCCGTGCTGCACCTGGCGCACCTTCACGCCAGAGGTGACCCAGGTCCCTGGTTCGGTGGTGCCCCTCGCCATAGGGCCGGTGAGTGCTGGTCGGAGGTGGCCCTCGACGGCGGACCGCTGGGCATGAGGTCAAGCTGACTGTCATACACGATGGCGTTGGCCGGGACTACCGTGGTAGAAACGGTCAGCGGAGGCTGGCCACAGGTACTGTCCGAGCCAAAGAGGCTGCTCCAAGCCGGCCAGCTCGCAGCGCGGACATGAGCTGAGCGGCTGCGGTGACCAGACGCACGCGACGATGGGGGAGGGATTGCCGCGCTGGTCAAGATCTGATGGCCAGAGGTAATGGTGTCCGGATGGCACGGGTGTCTTCCAATACGAGGGGCCTGTCCAGGGACCGTTGGTTGGTCCCGTTCGGGACTTCGCTAACCGTATGAGCCCGCGGGAGCATGAATGAGACAGGTAAGCCCAGCGGCGAGCGTGCCCGCGTCAGTGAGCCGGTACTTGCTGCCGCATGAGCGCTCGCGCATTACGGTCCGCATACATCCGGCGACGCTGGCCGGGCCGATCATCCTTGTCTCCGGTGGCCTGGTGGCGGCCGGGGAACTGACCAGGCGCTCAGTGCGCCCGAAGATCGTCTGGGGAGCGTACCTGTGCGTCCTGCTGTACTTCCTGCAGCGGGTAGCAGCCCGGCAGGCGACGTACTTCACCGTGACGGATAATCGGATGATCCTGGTCAGCGGGTTCGTGGTCCGCAAGGTGGCGATGATGCCATTGACCAGGGTGACCGACATGAGCTTCCGGCGCTCGGCGCTGGGCCGCTTGCTTGGCTACGGTGAGTTCATCATCGAGTCCGCCGGTCAGGAGCAGGCGCTGCGCACCATTAACTTCCTGCCGTATCCGGAGCAGCTTTACCTGGAGGTCTGCGGCCTTGTCTTCCCGGGCGCGGTGGCCGAGACCCAGCAGGATGAAGACGACTTGCCCGATTGACACTGTTGAGTTGTCAAGTTGCTAGCGCTCAGAGCGTGAGACAAGGACAGAAGCGGCGGATCGCCGCTCAGATCGCGGGATCGGGCAAGCTAAGCGCTGACCACAGTCCTGACCACAACGGCATCCGACTCCCTGCCGCAACAAGCGATCTTGCATAGCGAATAATGCCAGGTCAGCAGCGTTATGCCACAACCTGCCCGCTCTTTGCAAGCAGAGGGTCACCCAATCCGTCCGGCACGAATCGAACGGCACCGACCTACAGCCACGCCGCCGATCGACGACGACGGATGACTTGCGGTTTTCCGATGCGCAGCGAGCGGGACGGCTGCCGCGACCGGTCAGGCCATGCGGCCATGAACGACCAGTCGCCGCCGGGCGTGCGGCCTCTTCGGGCCGACCCGGCGACGGCCGACCCTTGCCGCGGTGACGAGCGGAAGCCGTCGATCTCTGGCTCCACGTTGCCGAATTGAGCCGCATCTCGATTAGGACAGCGCCGCTTCGGGCTGCCGTCGGCCCGGCACCGGCGCCGGGCTCCAGTCTTGGCGCCCCGCCCGGCGCGCACCGACATCATCGCCGACCGTCGGCAGATGGATTATGACAGACTGGCTCATAGCTCAACAGTCGATGGGGCTAGAGTGCCAGCGTCCTGTACGGGTCATTTCGGGGCCACAAGCGCCACCTTCAGCGCTGCCATGCGCTTCCAGTACACGTGGGAGAATCGCGATGACCAGTAGGCGAGTCTGGTCGCAGGGTGAGCTTTCTGACTTCTTTCTGGAGCGACTGGAAGAAGTTTCAGACGCAGTGTGGAGGCGATCTGATACTGATGTCAGGCTTAATCTGGAAGGAGTCATTGACGAGATAACCGCCGAACTCGGTCTTAAGGCGATACAACTTGATTTGTCTGCAATAACGCGATCTGAGATTAGCGCAGGCAGGTTTGCCATGATGGATCATGGTTTTAAAAGGGTGCCCGGCCAGGTCTTCACGGTCCGCATTCCGTTCTCTGGCTCGCCTGAGCTGTTGCAGTATCGGGCATCTACCTCTCGCCGCAACGCGCCAGATCCGATAATCAGAGTCGTTGACCAAACGGTCGAGGTGCAGATAGGAAAGGTAATTGAGAGGCTGACGGCATCAGCCATTGCAGAGCAGGTGGAAGAGTTCAAGAGCGACATTCAGACTTTCGTCGTGTCGGCTAACGCTGATGCCGAACGTTTCGGTGCCGAACTACACGACCTAGTTCGTGCTACGGTGCTCGATCGCAAAGGACTACTTGACGACACTGCGGAACTGGATGCGACGTTGGAGATACCGCTTAGTCCAGTATCCGCGGATCGTCAGATAGAGATTCCGGTATCTCGAAGGACTGTGCGACTTGAGAAGGTAAACGCTCGGGAATCGCAGAGCGAGTTTCATCTGGCGAATATCATCTACGAGGACGTACTGCGAACTATCACAAGCTTCGGGCGCGCCATGGAGCGGCTGCCGATCACCGCACGGAAGTTTGACGAAGAGGGAATTCGCGACATCGTTCTCTTCATCCTCAATGCCAACTACGAGGGCGAGGCAGCTGGCGAGGTATTCAATGGAGCTGGGAAGACCGACATTACGCTAACCTATCGCAATCAGAATGCATTCATTGGCGAGTTCAAGTTTTGGCCTGGTCCCACAAAATTTACTAAAGACGTTGACCAATTGCTCAACTATACAGTTTGGCGCGATACAAAAGCGGCCCTAGTACTGCTGATCAAAAACGTTCGTGCCACAACCGCGATCAGAGGTGCTGATAACGTAATTCGGTCTCACCCGCAGTTTCAGGCGGCCCAAGACAACATTGATCAAGACACGCGTCGCAATTATGTGTTGGCCTCGAACAGCGACCCTGAGCGTCACATCTCGGTTGCGTTGCTTCCTGTCGTAATCCCCAATCCAAAACAGAAGGCTTAGGTCATCTATTATCACCAGCGACGCTCGTCCCCTCTCGCCAGCGTTGTACGGTCTGTCCGTGGCCTGCGCCCGGTCGGCCGTCGGACAGAGCGTGCGCGGATTCGACGACAACCTTGACGACAACGACCACAACCACGGGCATCCGTGAGCACCCGCTGGGCACCTTCCACGCTGGGCCGTTTCCCCTTGAACTGGGCGACTGCCCCGCCTGAAAAGCGGAAGGTCGGCGGTTCGACCCGCCCCTGACCACTCAGGGTCTCTCACCTGCGGAAACACTGATCCAGGGATCGCCGTAGCCCAGGTCGCCGGAGGAAGAGAGATAAACTATGGACGTGGGGGCACCGCGCTCCCGGCCGCTGAAGCCGCGTGCTGCGGGAGCGTTCGAGGGGGCAATCGGCTCGTTCCGGCTCAATCTCGCGGCCGAGGGCAAGTCGCCCAAGACGGTGCGGATGTACACCGAAGCAGTCCAGTGGTTCGCCGCCGCTCACCTCCTGCGCGAGGCTTGCCGCGCCGACTGGGACGAGGTAGACGGGCAGGATATCCGGCGCTGGATAGCCTGGCTCCTCAGCCGCTACAGCGACTCCTATGCCAGCAACCAGTACCGGGCCCTCCAGCAGTTCTTCCGCTGGTGGGCCGGAGAGGAAGAGCTCCCCGACCCCATGGCGAAGCTGCATCCGCCCAAGGTCACCGAGAAGCTCGTCCCTTTTTCACCAGCGAAGAACTATCAAAACTGGAGCGGGCCTGCGAGGGCAGGACGTTCGCTCAGCGCCGGGACGACGCGATCATCTCGGTGTTCCGGGCGACCGGCATCCGGGTGTCGGAGCTGGCCGGGATCCGGTATGACCCGGATGACCCTGGACGGAGCGACCTTGACCTGTGGCAGCGGGAGATCAGGATCCGCGGCAAGGGCGGCAAGGCGCGGATCGTCCGGATTGGGCACGAAGCCGCTCGCAGGCTCGACCGGTACATCCGGGTCCGGGCCAGGCACGGCCAGGCGTACCGGCCGCAGTTGTGGCTAGGGGTGAACAACCGGGCGCCGATGACCGCCAACGGCATTTACCAGATGATCGCCAGGCGCGGTCGGCAGTGCGGGGTGGAGGTCTACCCCCATAGGTTCCGTCACCATTTCAGCCACACGTGGCTGGACAGGGGCGGTGCCGAGGGTGACCTGATGGAACTGAACGGCTGGACCTCCCCGCAGATGCTGCGCCGCTACGGCGCCAGCGCGCGCAGCCCGAGGGCACGCCGTTCCTATGACCGCGTCATGGAGGGCAGCACATGACGCGCGCCACGACCGTCGGCGAGGTGATCACCCGTGAATGCCATGCTGGCGAGGTCATCCAACGTGACTGGCTTCAAGCTGCCCGACCAGGCCGTAGGTCAGCCGAAGGCTCACCGGGCCCGATCACCCGCCCGCAGCGAGATGCGAGCCGAGAGTGAGGTGCTCCGGGGGCGCTGGCAGTGCGGCACGCGGAGGTCGTGGTCTCCGCAGAATATCTTCGCGAGCGCCTCCTTCGTGAGCTTCAAGCTGCTGCATGGCGGAAGCGCCCCACGGGTTCCCCTGTGCGAGTGACTGCATCTGCCCAGCGGTTTCCCACTGCAGACAGGGATGCCGAGGGATATGTCACGATTAGCCCGCCACGCGGTGCGGTTCCTTGCTGACACTTGCCGGGGTCTTCGATGTTCTCCGAGGAGTATTCTCGTCTCTATGAGTGAGGGTTCCCTGCCTTTCGATGACGAGGTCGCCGACCATCAGGTGATCTTCAGGGCAGGCCAGGTCGAGGCGGTTGTGGTCCCCTTGGAGGAATATCGCGCGCTCAAGGCGCTGGAGCAGCGTGAGGCTGAGCTGTACTGGGTCGCTCACCAGAGCAGCCACCCGTCAGCGCCCGGTGACGACATCCCTGACGGCAAGGTGTACGACTCGATGGAAGCGCTGGTGGCCGATCTCGGCACAGGCGAATGAAGTATGTTCGCACGACTGGTTTCCTGATCGACCTGCGCCGTCTGCCTGATGAGCACCGCAAACTGTTCGTACCGGCCGTCCATGAGGTTCTCCGCCCTGCGCTGGACGCTGGTGCTCATACGGGGGCGGTGCCGTGGCCGAGAGCGTTGCGCGTCCATCGGATCGGCGTGAACTATTCGATGACCTGGAGCTTCGCGGGACCGGATGGCCGGGCACTGTTCCGGCTGGCGGAGGTCGCAGGCGAAACGGTTGTGGTGTGGCTACGTGTCGGCAACCACGGTATTTACGACTCCTGACGCAGCGTGGAGTGGATCCGCTGGATGGTGGAGGGCGGCTGCATTCCTGCCGGAAATGGGGATCCCGGCATCAGGGGCCAGACAGCGCGGTCAGTGATCATGGTCCGGCCAGGAGGCGGGGCCGCTGACATGGTCACCGAACGTGATGGAATCCCCGGAGGCCAAGCTCGCCGAGCCGCCGTTCGGTGCGCCATCGTCAACCAGCCGGTAGGTCGTGGCGACGTTCCAGATCGTTCTGTCGCGCCGGTTTCTGTGAGCGCCTGCTCCCCGACGGGCTACGGCCGCAGCGCTTTGCCATTCCGAGCTGAGTACTGGAGCGATCCGCAAGCGTTCGTCTCGCGCGGTTACACGATTTCTTGACTCGGCCGCAGGTGCCCGCATACCGCACAAGATCACCAAACCGGCTCCACAGTTTGAGCGATTGCCATGAGTGAGACTATTGACGAGCAAGGACACGATCGGCGCGTCGATGGCGCACGACTGCAAGGGGTGGGCCATTTGGAAGGTCCATGGACCAAGTGGGGGGTATTAGTCGCCACGGGCAGCTTGCTCTTGGCATACTTCGCGACGGCCAGCCAGCTTCATTGGCCCCCTTTCACCCCGCATCCGACTACTTCACAGACACCACCGCCCAGTCCAAGCCCGACACAGCCGCCACCGTCCAGCCCGCGAGCAACCACCTCGGCGCAGATTAGTCTGTCCCGGCCAACGGCACCCCGCGGGTCAAGCCTGACTGTCTACGGGAGCGGCTTCCACCCCAATGAGCTGGTGCAGATAACGATCCAGGACACGATCGTCGCGACCGTGACCGCTGACTCACAGGGGCAGTTCACACAGGACATCACCATCCCCAACTCGGCTCCACCACCCCAAGTTCAGACGAGTGTCGTAGCGACCGGCGAGATGCTGGATACAGCAACAGCTCCGTTCTCGACCAGCTGAACTGGTTTCTTCGTACCGTGGAGACGTCGCCCCAAAAAGGAGTGTTGGACCACGTATCACGCTCCGTGGCCGTGGTCCGCCAAGCCTGGCGCCCGATCACGTCACGGACAGCATGTTCGCGTGGCGGGCAGCATGTTCGCGTGGCGGGCAGCTCAGTCAACAAGGGCTCAGCCTGGCGCGCGGTGATCTGATGGACCGCCACGGGAGTCGACTTGCCAGCCCAGGCGGGAGGGGCTGCGACGGGGGCGGCCCTCGTTGTCGCCGCCTGGCCGCGCGGTGATCTCCAGCTAGCGTGGCCCCAGGCCAGTTCGTAGATGCCAGTTGACAAACTTGGCTGAGCCCATAGTTTGTAGATGACAGTTAACGAACTACCGAGAGAGCGGATCATGATCAAGAAGATGCTCGGAGTCGGGGACATCGCCGCCATGTTCGGCGTCGAGCCCAAGACTGTCAGCATCTGGCGGCTGCGGTACCCAGACTTCCCCGAACCCGACATAAACGTGGGCGAGCTGGCCGGCTGGGACCCCGGCCGGGCCGAGGAGATCGAGGTCTGGGTGAACCGCCGCCCCGGGCGAGGCCGGAAAACGGTGCCGACCGAGCACGTGCAGGAAGTGCTGCGCCGGATCTTCGTCTACAAGTTCATGCGCCCCCACGACTTCGCCTGGGCGCCAATCGACTTCCCTGGCGTCGAGTACGACGAAGACGGCCTGCTCGCGGACGGCATGCAGGCCAAGGCAACGGCCCATCTCATCGAAGCCATCCGCAGCCAGGGCCATGAGTTCGTCTTCGAAGACCCAGCAACCAACGTAACCGCAGCCATGCACCACATCCTCTGGGACAAATGGACCGAGGACGAGATCGGCGAACACCAGTTCATCGGGCGCTTGTTCAACGAGCGCGGCCAGATCTACTTCGGCTGCACAGCCTTCGACGCCGCCACCTACACGATCCAGCGTCTGGCGGCCCTAGGCGGCGAACTCCGCCCCGTTCACCGACCCTGACCTCCAGCCCGCGGTCAAGGCCATCGGCGCGGCTGACGGGGCAAAGGACGAGCGGGAACGCTACCGCCACGCCATCGCCGAGGCTGAACAGGCAGAAACAGCTGACCAGGCCGCCGACGCCGCGGCCAGCGCCGAGCGGCAGCAGAAGAATGTCGTCCGCCTGTCGAGGACCAGCTCGCCGACGCCCGAGCCGTCCTGGCCGCCGCCAGGTTCCACACGTGCCAGACCATGATCAGGCAACGCAAGGATCCGGCAGGCACCCGACTAACACAAACAGCGTTCCCGCACCACCGCTCCCAGCGCGATCACGACCGTCCGCCAGCTGACCACCAAGCGTGGTCGAGCCCTCGCCGGGCAGGCGCGCCTTCCCGCCGATCGGTGCGCGCGGTGGGCTGATGCTCTGGCTGACTGCGTCGGTACCGGCAGATTGATATGGGCGGCTCCAGTTCCGAGGTCGCCGGCGGCGGTACGCAGACCGCGTGCACCAGCGGCACGATCCGGTCGCTGACCGCCATGCGTCTCTTCGCAGGAGAGCGCCGAGGCCGGACTCCGCACGGACGAGCCTCGGCGCAGTCAACCCGCCCACCCGCGATCCGTTCAGGGCCGGAGCCTTGACATCGGTCCCTGGCAGGATCAAGGCCACGGGCCGGCTGACTCCCTGGGTGAAGCGGCGTGTTGTCGCGGGCGTGAGCTCAACCGGGGTATCATCCGTCCGGTGGTCGCGCCGGGGAATAAAGTGGCCACGCCGTGCGGCATGAAATGGGGGAGCACATGGCATTCATTCAGCTCATCGAGGTCACGAGTTCGCAGGTCAGCGAGATCGAGGCGCTCATTGGGGAGTGGCGGGCCCAGACCGAGGGACAGCGCACCGCGGTGCGGGGCACGCTGACCCAGGACCGCGATCGTCCCAGTACCTATGTCCAGATTGTCGAGTTCGGTTCGTATGAGGATGCGATGGCGAATTCGCGCCTGCCGGTGACGACGGCATTCGCGGCGCGACTGGCCGCGCTGTGCGATGGGCCGCCAGTCTTCCGGAACCTCGACGTCATCAGCGTCGAGGAACTGTAACCGCGGCACCGCCGGCTGGCTGGGCCGGGAGCCTTGGGTCGGCGCTTGGCCGCGGGGCCAGAGATCCTCTTCGCCGAGCACGTCCAGGTTCCGGAACTTCAGCGCGCCCTCGCTGATCTCTGCAAGGCCCCGAACTCTCCGGTCCCGGGTCGACCGGAATTCTCCACGCCACGGTCGCGAGAGCAGAACTCCACCAAGAGCAGGTACAGGTCCCCGGCGTCCCGGTCCCTTCTCAGAAGAGGACTCGTTATGCGCGGACGGTAGGTCCGCGTGCGGGCGCTGCCCGGCCGTGCAGAATGTGGTGTTCTTCGCGCCGAAGCCGATAGCGCGGCAGAGGCGCTGATCTTCCCTCCGGACGGTGGCCGGGCCCGTGCGAGCGGTCGAAACCGACCGAATGTTCCATGCCCGGACATTACCGACGTCCCGACTCTGCGGAATTTAACGCATGCCTATGGCGTCGGCACGTCCACCGGGTTGCTGCTGTTGACCAGCGGGTGGGAGGACGCGGAGTGTTATGCGTCAGAGAGGGCGGACGTTCTCCGCCTGCGGTCCTTTTTGTCCCTGGGTCGTTTCGAATTCGACCTTCTGGTTCTCCTCCAGCGACCTGTAGCCGGAGCTCGCGATCGCGGAGAAGTGGACGAACACGTCCGCCGTCCCATCATCGGGGGCGATGAAACCAAAGCCCTTATCGGCGTTGAACCACTTCACTGTGCCTGTTGCCATCAGTACAAGTCCTTTACCCCACCATGCCAAGATGCGACCTCGCCGCACCGACCGCGAGCCTATCGTTCCTAGCCCCGGAACCGAGCCCCGGTCATGGTCTTCCGCAGCACTAGCCGCTGCCCCGCCCGGCCGGTCGTGCTTCTCATGGCCCAGGGGGCCGGTCATCGCCTCAGCCAGCCACACGTTCCCCGGGTGAACGAGCGCAGGAACGAACCCAGCGTGACGGCGCCCGCACCCCGCCCTTGTGTATCGCGTAACCTGACAGCACGCCGGCGGTCCGGCGATGTTGAGGGCCCGGCGGGGTCGTTGAAAGCAGGACGGCTGGAGGCGCCGGCCATCCGGCATGGTCTGCGGGAAGGCTTCGCAGGTACCTCTCGATATGGCCGTTCCCCGGTGGCGGGCTGCCGGTGGTCTGGTGGAGCGGGACGTCCCAGGCGCCGGAGCGGGGCTTTGGCTTAGTACCTTGTGAAGTTGTGGCAGGAGCGGGGAGGTCCGCGGTGGTCAGCCGGATCTGGGTAGTTGCGTTAGGGGTCGTGGCGCTGGCCGCGTCGTGCACCTCTGACCCCGGCGCGGGGCCGGGCGCGGGGGGTCCCGCGGCAACCCCGTCGGCGGCGGGTTCCGCCGGTCGGGTCTGTACTGCTCATGGGTGCATTTCGCTGAGCCGGCTGGCCAGCAGCATCGATACCCAGATGAAGGGACATGTCGTCGGCTACGTGGCGCTCATTGGTCCGTCGAAAGTTGTTTCCTCCGGCCTTGCCCGCACGGCCGCAGACCCGCCGAAGCTCGCCATGGGACCGGACGTCATGGTGAATGTCCTCAGCGTCGGCAAGATGTTCACCACGATTGCCGTGCTGCAGTCACTCGCCCG
>WNFG01001832.1_pt1 | contig 17886 bp, 17 predicted proteins | sample 5400431 | NCBI WGS metagenome assembly WNFG01 (sample SAMN13153346, study PRJNA577476) | soil metagenome | isolation source: 120 cm saprolite under Douglas fir tree site 2 hole 3 replicate 2 | place: USA:California | collected 2015-04-18 | reverse complement strand
AGCCGGACTGACCGTGCAGTGCACACTCGACACGACGAGCTATCCCACTGGACGCAAGGTGTCGGATGAACAGATGGCCACGCTCTCCATCCAACCAGACGCTTTCCACGGCGAATGGAACTACACCATCTCGCCTCGCAACATCTCAATTAATACTGTTATTTCTTGACAGATCCTAAGCCTATTGAAAGGCGCTACAGGGCGTTTGGAATGTTAAAACGTAGGAATGTTCTCGCGCTCGATAAATATACTGGTAATTGGTATGCTGCAAGTATGAAATCGTTAACTGTTCTCTTGTTAGTCATTGTCGCTGTGGGAGCTGTACGGCTTATTACTAAGAACATTAAGAGGAGTGATAAAAGTTCGGCCATTTACCGTTATGGGCGCAAAGATTTTTTTATGAATCAAGCGGAGCATGAGTTCTTTGATGTCCTGATTGAAGTAGTTGGAAACGGTTACTACGTTTTCCCGCAGGTGCATCTATCAACAATCCTTGAGCACAGGATTAAGGGGCAAGATTGGAGAGCGGCGTTTAGGCGTATCAATGGCAAATCGGTTGACTTTGTTATTTGTGATAAGGCTTATATAAAGCCGCTACTTGCTATTGAGCTTGATGGCCGGAGTCACGATATAGAAGCTATACGTCAACGAGATGCAGATGTCGAGCATATCTTTGAAAGGGCTGATCTTCGGCTCCTACGGTTTGCAAATCATGGCAGCCCAGACAGAGAAGAAGTTAAGCAACGTATTTCAGAAGCACTATCTTAAAGGTTACTGAGCGTTTCAACTAGCTTATCGAGTATGGCGCTCAACCCCGACCAATCTTGCTTATCAACATTTTTTCTATTCGTTTTTGCGGCCTTGAGCTTCTCATTAAATGCTTTTTGTGCCAAAGATTTATATAAGAGTTCTCCTTGATAGGACTTTATCTTGCTCATATAGCCTTTCCACTGGACAGGCATTAAATTACCTTCATTGTCTTTGAGTACATCGGCTCCTAAGTAGAGCTCAATTGATCCGGCAAGCCCATTGACGTTCATCGTTACATTTCCCTGTGGACCAAGCGTCGGATACTCGTTCGCTAAATTAATATCGGGATAATGAATAACCTTATATTGTGGAGGCAGTTTTATCCCTTTAAGGGCAGTGACTGCCTCACGTGCTGCGCTGTCATTATCAAAGATAGCTACGATTCTATTGCTTATGCCTGCTGCTGCAAAACTTTTCAAAGTACTAACGGCGACCGAAGCACTACCTTCATTTCTGAAGTCATAATCTAAAAATCGTATATATGGGGCTAGATGTGGTTTTAGGATTTCGATCGCGCCTTTTAATACCTGAGCATCATAGGTGCCCTCAGTAATGATTATTGGTACACCCATGTCAAACTCCAATCCTTTACGAAAGGCACTATCGAAATCGTGCTCGTCGAGCCAGCCACCTGCTACTAGGTCTGTTAGGTCAAGCGTGACTACTTCTTTTTCGTCGATATGCTCCAAAATGGCCCGAAGTAGTACCCTTTGATCGGCGTAACTGCTCAGAATTTCTAAGGGCCCCTCGCCATATAATGACCGAATGTCTTTCTCCTTGACAGAACGCTTCGACGAGATATAGGCATCTAGTACAGCCTCGCGGAAGTAACGCAGGAGGGGAGGGTATGATAGAATGAGGGAAAAAGCGATGCGAAGGAGAAGCATGCGATGCCAGATCCTCAGGCTGCCCCAGTCCAGGTCAGTTCCTTGCAACTCGACATTCTTCAGCACATGGTAAGACGCACCACGAGCGCGCAGCGGCTGGTCAAGCGAGCTCAAATCATCTTGGAAGCATGCAAGGGAACAAGCACTACGAAGATATCCCAGCACCAGCACGTGGATTATGAAACGGTGCGACGGTGGCGTGATCGCTGGCGAGCGGCTGAGTCCCGTTTGCAGGTCATCGAAGCGACAGGGAAGCCAAAACTGCTGAGTCAGGCCATCGAAGTCCTTTTGACTGATGAGCAACGCCCAGGAGCGCCAGCCACCTTCACCTTCGAGCAGTTCATGCAGATCATGGCGCTGGCGTGTGAAAAACCAGAGGCGGCAGATCGGCCGGTGAGTAGCTGGACGCCGCGCGAACTGGCCGATGAAGCCATCAAACGAGGCATCGTCACCAAGATTTCTGCCCGCACGGTGGAGCGCTTTTTAAAAGGTGAGCGTTTTACAGCCGCATCGTAAGCGGTACTGGCTCACTCCCCCTCCCGACGACCCCGCCGAACTGGCCGCGCAGATCTGCACGGTGTGTGAGGTGTATGAGGCCACTCCGGCGCTCGCCGCGGCGGGCACGCATGTGGCAAGCACCGACGAGATGACCGGCATTCAGGCCCTCGAGCGCCTCCACTCCTCGTTGCCCATGCAGCCTGGTCACGTCGAGCGAGAGGAATTTGAATATGAACGGCATGGCACGCTGAGTTTGATCGCCAATGTGGATGTGGCCACTGGGCAGATCGTGGCTCCCAGCATCGGACCCACGCGTACCGAAGCCGACTTCGCTGCTCACATCACCCAGACCATCCAGACCGATCCAGAAGCCGCCTGGATCTTTGTCACCGATCAACTCAACACCCATCAATCCGAAGCGCTGGTGCGCTTGGTGGCTGCCCAGTGTGGCATCCAGGAGGATCTGGGCAGCAAAGGCAAAAGCGGTCATCTCTCCAGCATGAGCACGCGTGCCGCCTTTCTCTCCGACACAAGCCATCGCATTCGCTTCGTTTATACTCCCAGACACAGTTCCTGGCTCAACCAGATTGAGATCTGGTTCAGCATTCTGGTGCGCCGCTTGTTGGCACGTGCCAGTTGGGTCTCCGTCGCGCAATTGCGCCAGGGCATCCTGGCCTTTATTGCTTACTACAATCGCACGTCCAACGGGGCTTTTCACTGGACCTACAAAGGGCCTCCTGCTCGCTCATAGGCTCCTGCAGAATTTCTGCGAGGCTGTACTAGTTGTTGCATCCAGGTGTCATAGTCGAGTTTTTGGAGCTCTTTTAAACTTTCTTCTGCATATTCTAAAAGGTCTTTGCCTGAAAACTTCTGAACAGAGGTACCATATTCAACCTGTCCATATACTAAAGGGTCTTCGCCTGAATACCTCTGAACAGAAGTGATAGCATGTTCAATATCTTCCTTAAGGGCTTCTTCAAAGATTTTCTTTACGAGAGTCTCACCGAACCCCAAGACGCTTAGTCTATCTTTGAGCACTCCTGCTGGTGCTGCATATGCATAAACCTCAAGCTCCTCAATCTCTTCAGGAGACATATCTTCAATGATCCAACCAGGCGCATGCTTAGTCGCTTCGTTCCCCGTTAAATGCAATAACTCGTCTGCGGAGAATAGATAAAGCATTTCTGGATCTACTTCGTTGCGGTAAGTAAACACTGCTTTGTCGTTCACATAAAGACCTGCGTAGCTGCTCATGGCGTTCTTCCCATTCAAATTACATCTAGTAAGTCTTCTACATTTCTGAAAAGCTGAGTGTTATACTTCTGTTCCATTCCAGCATTAACCATCTGGGTATAGGCGTGCTTGTCTGTAACCACGATGTTACAGTACGGTATTGCAACAGCCAGGGCGTCCATGTCATGAATATCGTTCTTTGCCCAAGTTCGATTAAGATTTTTGAGATTTGCTTTCGTGAAGGCAACTAGAACATCTGCTGTAGGAACATCATGCACAAATTGCGTGATGCCTTCGGCTTCTAGCGCCAGGAAGTCCTGCATGGTCATGCCAATTTTTGTTAGCGCAGGCATGAGTGGATCACTTAATTCCCACAGTAGGTAGCGTGCTGTTACTATATTGTCGAGTTTTCTTCTTTGGCTTGGATTGGCAATCAGTTGCTGCGCTAGCTCTTCTTCCTGGGCGGCGCGTCTACGAGCAACCTCTACTGCCGCTTCAGGTGCGTAGCCATACTTATCACGAAGTTCTTGAACTTGACTCTCATGAGGGCCACGGAGTATTTCAAATTCTGCCATAGCAGTAAATTTACGTTCGAGTTCTTTAATCTTATCGATACCACCTACTTTAGAGGCTAACGACTCCATACTGGAATCACTACCACTAATCTTCATCATCTTGTTTTCGCCAGTTGCTGCGTACGAGGCTCCAAAACCAAACGGTTTAGGCTGCATTGGAACTTCTGGCTTGCCAAAGCGCTTATTTAAAGCTTGCTCTATTTCGGCACGTCGTAGTACTGATGTCGGCGCAATAGTTCTAAATCCTGATAAGGTTGCCATTACCGTTGCTACATCAGTACGCTGTCGGTAATTGCCAGTAGCGGAAAGCTCCATGTAATGGGTAAGGGACAAGGGACAAACAATCTTGCCAGCCTCTCTCTGTTTGAGTAGATACCGGTACGCTTCTTTATAGCGTTCGCCATTTTTATGGCCTGTGTGAGCTTGTGCTAAATGTATCCAATGCAGTTGATCTAAGTATATTGAGACTGGCATATTACTCATACCTAAAGTATATTTTTACGAATAAGGCTCAAGAATTAAGTACCGCTTTGCTGGTACTTTTGGGTTTATAGATTAGGCCGGTATCAGATGAGGGGTAGTTGCTTGCCGTTTTTTAAGACCTGTATGACGGTGTAGGTGATTTCCTGAGCGCGTTCCTGCTCCTGTCTGAATTGGTGCTGGTGTCAGCGTGCCCGCAATGCGTGTTTTGAAAGTGCGCTGCGCTCCTGGGCGTTTAATTGTTCCATGCGTTTCTGGCCGCCGCGTTGGCCGAGAGCTGCGGCGTGTGGGTCCTTATAGTGTGCTGGCTGCATATGCCTCCTTCCGGTTGGTTGCTATATCACCAGTATATACCTAGCGCCTAGCATGGTCAAGCCGTGCCAGGCTCCTTAGCAGCGGCGCGGTGCTAAGCGGCTAAGCAGGCAGTTGCCGTGCTAGGCGCTTTGCATAGGTGTCGTGCTCTTTGATTTCCTGCTACTGTACCAGGAACGGCTGGTGCGCTGGCGTGATGGTTTTACGCCATAGTGTGTATTGTTGGGTGAGGTGGTATAAAGGACACTCACATGCAACTATCCAAGAAAGAAACTGAAAAAGATACCGTACCTACTTACGGGCTGCTCGCCATCAACCACGCCTATAACGAGGGCAAAATTACCTTCAGGGAATGGCTAGAGCTAACCCGTGAGTGGGCGCTGAAGATTATTGAACAGTACGAGGGGGAAACGGCCGCTCAGCCGTCCCCCGCTCGTTCACCTACATACTTACAGGTTGTGATAGAATAGGATTGATATAGCATCCCGTCCGATTGATGCCGAAGAAAAAGCGTGACTTGGGGGATGCACTTGTGTGGAAAGAGAACTGGACAAAACATTTGCAGCAGTAAGAGAAAAGGACTACGCAATGTCTACAAAGAAGTTTATGAGCACGGTGCTTCTCTTTGCCGTCTTTCTTGGTTTCCTGTGGTGGGGCATCTCGATGCTTTCCGACCCACACAAAGATGGTGAAACGACCGTCTATGCTATTCTGATCCTGGGCTGTTCTCTCTACGCGCTGATCTCTCTCCTGCTGCTGCCGCGAAAAAGACGGGGCTAGCTCAAAAAGCAGGGAGAGCAGCATGAATGATGAACCGTCAACTTCGCCCCAGGTTATCCGCCTTGCCACTCCCGCCCCTTTTTGTCCCGGTACGAAACCTTCATTTTGTGACGTAGTCGCAACCGGCTTCGTTGTAAGACTCAGGCCGGGTAGTGCATGCCCAGACAAGGCGCATAGCCATGCTCGGTACTTCGAGGGGGAATATACTTCCACTCTCAGCTTGACACGAGGCATGAGTAATGCGCGAAAGTATAGAGCGGGGGATCGACGAGCGAAAAATCTCAGAGACTTCCCTGCCACAAAAAACGCCACTAACGCAGATCACGCAGCGCGAGAAACAGCAAAGTGGAAGTACATCCGGGTGGATGCGTCACTTCTTTACCGAAGACACATCCCCGGATAATCACCCGGTCATCGATCTACAACGGCGTGCCGCCTGGGTGGGCGTTGCACTGATTCTACAGGCGCTCAACGAAGTCAACGAAATGGTCAGCGGCTATTACCAGGGCAGCATACCGCTCCTGAAAATCTGGAGTGGTGCGATTTCCTTTCCCTTGATGCTGGGAAGTTTCGTAGCCCTGTGGATGGCTTTCCGCCCCACCACTCTGAAACAGCGCTTGGGGCGCGCTAAAGGCGCATCTCTACTGCATCCTGCACATCCAAGCCGCTGGCAGCGCCTTATTCTCATAGGTGTCCTGCTCACATCAATCGCGGGCGCGGTCGTGTTCGGTCAATCAATTGTCATGAGTTTCTTCATGCCCCCGCGCTACACCAATGACGGTACATCGCTTGATACAAACGCCGCAGTGTTGCTGCTGCAAGGCCGCAATCCCTATGCCGATTCAAACATCTTAAATGTGGTGCGGGAGTTTTCCATCCAGCCTGACTGGACGACACCGCTGCGGGCGGGCCAATTCGCCAATCGCCTCGATTACCCGTCGCCTGCTGAGCTAGGCAGCGCGATGGCTACCGATCAGAAGACAGGGCATGCACCCGAATTTGAATCAAAAGTGAGCTACCCCGCGCTCTCCTTCCTTACCCTGGTGCCGTTCATCTGGCTCAACATCTTTAACGTGCTGGCGCTCTATCTTTTCTGCTACATCGCCCTGGTTGCAATCGCCTGGAAAGTGGTGCGGCCCGAACTGCGACCATGGGTGCTGCTCCTGGCGCTGGCAAACGTGCCAATGTGGACCTCCGTTGTGGGAGGTAACCTCGATCTTCTTTATATCCTGCCGATCGTGCTGACCTGGCTGCTGCGCAAACGAAGATGGTGGTCGGCGCTATTCCTGGGCCTGGCATTGGCAAGTAAGCAGCAAGCATGGCTCTTCGTTCCATTCTATGCGCTTATGGTGTGGCGCCAGGATAACTTTATGGAAGTGGTGCGCCGCTTGCTCATTGCAGGTGGCGTTGCCCTGGCGATTAACCTTCCCTTCATTCTATGGAACCCGCAAGCCTGGTTCGCCGGAGTTATGGCCCCGGTCGTGGACCCCATGTTTCCATCGGGTGTCGGTATCATTGGCCTGAGTTCGACACCGCTTCTGCCCTTCTTTCCACCATGGGTATACGATGTTCTCGAATGCATGGCCATGCTCGTGGCTCTGGCATGGTACTGGCGTTTGTGCAAAGAACGACCAGAAGCTGCCATGCTGCTGGCGGTCCTTCCCCTGTTCTTCGCGTGGCGCAGCCTGCCATCATACTTTTACTGCGCAGCCTTTCCGCTCTTCATACTGCTTGCAACAAAGGCCTTTCCGGAGAAGAGCAAACGGGCCAGCCTGTTGCAGCGGCCTGAGCCTCTGCCGTTCGACTACCAGAGGGCAGGTATACACGACATTCCCATACCGGTCGGCGCCGGAACGGCTTTCCAGGGCATACACTACCTGCGCAATTGGGTGATAGCTCGCGTACGGCCGCAGGAGTCGGCGGGATAAGTCAATCACTCTCGACTCTTTTTGCTCTTCGTGATACAATCCACAGGGACAGCAGTAGGCGCTTTCGCGCGAAAAAATGTTGCGGAGAAGAAGATAGAGAACATGGCACCAAGCAAACATACACACACCTCTGTTCCACGTGGAGACGACACGCAGATCCAGGGCTTACTTGAAAAACGTCACGAGATTGCAGAAGCATTACACAGCAGCACCAGCCGTGCACAGGCAGAGACAGCACTGGCCGGGCTAACGAACATTGATGAAGCCACGCAGCTGGCTCTACTGAAGGCACTGGCAAAACAACAAGACACCGACGCCGCTGACATCCTGCTGGCTATTAACGAACTCACCCCAAACAAAGCCATCCGTAAAGAATCGCGCCGCGCACTGATACAACTCGCAGGGACAAAGATTTATCCAAGCTGGACTCCGGCGCAGGAACCTGCGCCAGCACCGCTGGCAGTTTCTAGCCCACCGCGCTTCTGGAAAGGCTACGTCTCAGAGATGCGCGAAAAGGGTGAGATAGAGCTGGTCCTGTGCTGGGAACAGGGATTTGAGTATGGCGAAGCCCGCCTCATGGCCTTTCTGCTTGACTTCTGGCAAGATGGCGTCAAGGACTTCCTGACGGAGGTCGGCAGCAAACGCCATATGGACACGCGCATCCAGGAGTTGAACGTGAAATTCGCCTCCCCAGACGACTCACCTATCAAAATGACCGATTGTACGCTGGCAGAAGGGCGGCGTCTCTTAGAGGAAGCACTAGCAGTGAATAAGTGGCGCGGGACCTCACCCCATCAAGATTATCGCCACTATCTCCCAACCGTGCGGCAGCTCGTGTTGAACGCTGCCGATGTGGGTGTTGACCGGGGACGCACCTTTATCAAGCCCGGCCTGGAGCCTGATGAAATCGTCATGAACTTCATCGGGGGCTGGTCGATGGGCGACTTCGGACTGTGCTTCGACCTGTCCGCAAAAAACAGCCCGCTGCCTGAGGGGCTTTCAAGAGACGAATGGGTCGGCCTGCGCCGCAAATGGGCGGACGAGGCGCACCCCGCACGCTTTGAGATGCGCTTCATGCGCGAGCGCGAGCATAACCAGCAATCTCTCTGGCTGCCTACCGCATTCTTAAGCAATGTATCTTCGTCACAACGAGAAATTGAGATAGGCTGGTCGCTCGAACTGGCGAATACGCCTCTGAGCGGTACGCTGTCCGAGATGCCGCTGGGAACCGCCGTTTATAAGGAGACGGGGCGGCACTGGTTCTGGACGAGCTATACGTTGATGCGAGAAGAGGGAGAGTGGCGCGTTCATCGCATGACCGATGAAGGCAGAAACGCGCAGGGCCTGTCGATTGAAGACTTGCAGGAGCGACTCGATGAGCACGATAAGCGTATAGATGAGATCATGCAAACACACCGGCCAGATGAGCCAGACGTGCAGGAATATTTGGAAGAGATCGTCTGGCGCACGATCCAGGCCTTGCATTACGATGACGCGCTGCTGGTGAAGCTCCCGCTTGACCGGAAGATCTATGACGATGCCTTTGGCCGCGCAAGAGGATTAGGTTTATCCGAGCGGAGTATCGTCTACCTGGAGGGTATTGTACGGCGCTTTCCCAGGGATTATGACATTGGGAATATTCTCAGGAATCTCGGTGCGGCGCAGGCAGACCTTGCTGAAAAATACAGGGATCTCAAGATGACTGAACGCAGCGAGCATTTCTTTGAACTTGCCGAGGCAAACTTCCGCCGATCGATCGCGGCAAATAACACGGCGCTGGGACACCTCTTGCTGGCCGAACTACTGATGGCCACGGATCGAGAGGAGGAGGCGCTGGCAGAGTATGCATCAGCTAAATCGTTGAGCACCAGTAGAGATGAAGAAGCGCTGATCGAATTTGACCTGGCAACCATCGCAATGATGCATGAACGCTTTGACGAGGCCCTGTTGCACTTCATGCGGGTTGCCGAAATTAACCCGGACTACGATGGCATCTGGCTCAACATTGGCATTGCCTACCGCAGGCTAAAGAACTACACCGAGGCAGAGACGTATCTTATACGCGCACTCGAGGCAAAGCCCAAGGACCTCGCGCCCTACGTCGAACTCACCAACCTCTATGTAGTCACCAGCCAGACAGCAAAGGCCTATGCGACGGTCGAGCAAGGATTGCGCCTCCACCCACAGTCCGCTCAACTGCGGGCGCTGCTTGCCGCAGTATACATGGACAGGAACGATCGCCGCCGGGCACAAGCAGCGCTGGAAGAGGCGGAGCGCATCAACTCCGACCTGGAGATCGTTCGTTCCATACGGAACATTTTTAATACAAATACCAGGCGTAAGTAAAAAGGCTGCTCGTGCTGGGAAGAAGGTAGTTTATGGCAAGCAAAGAAGATTCCAGTCAAGCTATTTCGCAGGAGGATGCTGCGCAAGTACAGGACGTGCTTGGACAAATCCACAACATCGCTAAAAACCTGCATAGCAGTTCAGACCAGAAGGAGGCCGAGGCTGCCCTGGCCGCTGTTAACAGTTTGCCGGAAGCAGCTCAGATGGCCCTGCTCAAGGGGCTGTCGAAGGAACATGACACCGATGCCGCCGATGTGCTGCGTGCTATCAACGAATTGAGTCCGATCAAGGCCATTCGCAAAGAGGCTCGCCGCTCACTCATACGACTGCAAGAAAATCGTATCCACCCAAAGTGGAGCCCACCGGTTGAACCTGCTATCCGGGCCAGCGCAAATCCTCCTCGTTTCTGGAAGGGCGTCGTTACGCAAACGTTTGATGAGGGCGAGGTACAACTGCTCCTTTGTTGGGAACTGGGTGAGGAGTACAGCCAGGCGCGTATTCTCAGCTTCCTGCTGGAATTCTGGAGCGAAGGTGTCAAAGATTTCTTTACCGAAGTCGCCAGCAAGCGCCATATCGAAACGCATATTGATGAAATGCGAACGAGCGTACCCGGCATCGAAATCACCGATTGCACACTGGCGGAGGGGCGCCGCTTGCTCCAGGATGCGCTGGCAGTCAACAAGCGCTACGGCTCATTGCCCCACAGGGATTATCGCAACAACCTCTCTCTCATCAAGCAACTCGTGCTCGATGCCACCGATGTTGGCGAAGACCGGGGCATTGGTTCCACCAGGCATCAAATGTCTCCCCTGGAGGTTGTAACCAGCTTTGTCGAATCGCTGGCTTCAGACGACTTTGAACTGGCTTATGACCTGCTCACCGGCGAGAGCAGTATCCGCGAGGGGCTTTCAAAAGATGCATGGGTGCAACGCAGGCACGACTGGGCAGAAGAAGCAGACCCGGCCAACTTTGAGCCAGAATTTATACGCGAACTCGAACAGAAACAGGGAGGCTTGTGGCTGCCCAATCGTTTGAAAGAGAATCTATCGAGCACGCGCAAAGAGTTCGATACGGGCTGGTCGCTCGAAATGGACGATACGCCTCTCAGCGAAGGCATCAAAGAGCTACCCGTGGGGACCGCAATCAATACGGTGACACAGCGTCGCTGGTTCTGGACACGCTATACACTTGTGCAGATCGAAGATGCATGGCGCATCGAAAGCATGGTAGATGAAGGAGCCAATGCCCAAAGCCTGCCGCTTGGCGAATTGCAGAAGCATATCGCAGAGCAGTATAAGCGGGTGGATCAAATCACAAGGAAGCATAAGCCAACCGACCCCGGTGCGCAGCAATACCTCCAGGAGTTGTTGTGGCGCCTGGGACACGCCTTGCATTACACCGATGCCCTGATCGCGAAATCGCCGCTTGACCGGGGAGCGTATGAGAACGCCGCTGCTTCTATGCTTGCACTCCAGCAATTTGAGCGGGCCATCGTTTACTTCGAGCCACTGGTACAGCACTTCCCCGATAAGCAAAGCGAAAACTTACTGCAGCTCGCAGCGATCCAGATCCAACTCAGCGAAAACCTGTCCGACGAGGAAGAGGATGATGCCTCTGAACGGTACAAGCAGCTTGCAGAGGAGAATTTACACGCATCGCTCGCTGTCGAGAATAGCTACATGGTCCATTTACTTCTTGGCCAGTTGCTAAAGGATGATCGCCCCGGCGAGGCAGAGGATCACCTGAACCAGGCGAAGGCGATGACCACAGATGCCTTTGTCCAATTAGCCGTCGAAAAAGACCTGGGCGATATCGCTATGGACCGGGAGCAATACGATGAAGCGCTGCAACACTTCAATCGTGTGGCGGAACTCGAGCCTGGCAGCGGTGAGGCCTGGTACGATATCGCCGAAACCTATAACTTGCTCGAAAATGTTGAAGAGGCGGCAAACAACTATAGACATGCCATTCAGTTAGAACCCGATAACACTGACTACTATTCTGCACTGAGCAGAATGTACATGGAGCATGGGCAGCTTACAACGTCACGCGAGGTACTCGAGGAAGGGTTACGCGCCAATCCCGATTCCGCCGAAATACGTGCTTTCCTCGCGTTAGTGATGTCAGAAAGCGGTGACTATCGCGCGGCTGAAGCGCTTTTGGACGAGGCAGAGAGCATCGACCCCGACCTAGAGATAATAGATATGTTCCGCATGCTGCTCAATATGAATAAAACCAGGCAGCTGCCGGCTTTAAATAAAGCCGCTCCAGGCGCGCGGAAGACCAAACAATTACCCAACGTGAAGAAAGCTAAAAATAAAACCAGGAGGAAATGATCAGAGCAGAACTTCCCATCACCTATCACACTGTCACGCTCGGCGCGCTGACCCGCGATGGTGATGCGCTTGCAGAGATCACCTGGCAGGATGAGCCTGATGAAGGGCGCACCCACACGCTGCATGTACCTGCCGGCTTACCGGGGGAAACCGTTACCATCGCAATCGAGGCAGCAGCATCACCTCCCAGGAGACGCAAGCGCCACTGGAAGCCTCGCCCACCGCGCGTGTGGATTACAGAGATTCAGCAGGCTTCACCGCTCCGTGTGGAGGCACCCTGCCCGGTTTTTGGGGTATGTGGCGGCTGCCAGTTGCAACATATGCGCTACGAGTCGCAACTGGAGTGGAAACATTCGATTGTACGGCAGTTGCTGCAAGAGAGCGGTTTTGACAATCCACCCGTCTTAGAAACAGTAGCCTGTGATGACCCCTGGCACTATCGCAATCATATGCGCTTCTCTGTGAACCGCGATGGTCAACCCGGCCTGACGGCCAGGGGCACACATCGCGTGCTGCCCCTCACCCATTGTCCAATCGCGCACAAGCAGATCAATCGTGTCCTCGGCGTCCTGAGCACCCTGCCGAACGAGCGCCCCCAGGCCCTGGTTCGTTGTGGGGCTGCAACAGGCCACGTGCTCATCCAGCCACACCCCAGGGAAGATGTCGCGCGGCAACTCGTCGAGGAGGGACTTGACCTGCGCAGCGAAGCGATGGAAGAGAGGCTAGGTGGAGAGGCGTTCCGCATTCGCCCAAGCTCCTTTTTCCAGACCAACACTGCGCAGGCTGAAAAAATGGTGCGCATGGTGCTGGATGGCCTGCTGGATTGCACCGCGAGCGAGATATCCTCCTGCCTGGCACCCGCAAGGGGAACCTTGTCTGGGGGACAGGTAACCACTACATTGCGCACCATCGTTGATGCATACTGCGGCGTTGGGACGTTTGCCTTGTTGCTGGCCCGGCATGTTGGCAAAGTTATCGCTATCGAAGAATCGGCCAGTGCCATCAGGGATGCCGAGTGGAACCTGCGCGAAGTGCACAACGTGGAAATACGTAAGGGTAAAGTGGAAGACCTGTTGCCAACGCTGGAATGCCAGGTAGATGGACTGGTGATCGACCCGCCGCGTGCAGGCTGCCAGCAGGCTGTGCTCGATGCGCTGGTACGGCACCCTGTTGGCAGGATTGTCTATGTTTCATGCGATCCTGCTACCCTGGCCCGCGACCTGCATATACTTTGCAATGTTCATCCCACCTACCGTTTACGCTCGGTGCAGCCACTAGACATGTTTCCTCAGACGGCACATATTGAATGCGTAGCGGTACTGGAGCATCGATAGCTATGAGCACACCACTCTTTTTAGCCTCCTCCTCACCACGACGCAGGCAAATTCTCCAGTTATTGGGCCTACCTTTCACCGTAGGCGTTGCATCTGCAGACGAGGATGCAGCTCAGGAACGGTACACTGGCCCTGTCGAGGAAGTGGCCCAATGGTTAGCCAAGCACAAAGCAGCCTCCGCCCTCACACTGCCGGAAGCTGAGGACCGCCTGGTAATCACCGCCGATACAACCGTCATCCTGCGTGACGAAATACTCGGCAAGCCACGGGACGAAGCGCACGCGCGTATGCTGCTCCTTGCGCTGCGCGGTCGCTGGCATCACGTGGTGACAGGAGTCGCAGTGAGTCAAAAAATCGGCGGGAAGCACAGGATACTAGGCTCAAGCTGCATCACACCCGTCTTGATGCGCAATTACAGTCAGGCCGAAATCGCTGCATACATCGCCACCGGTGACCCGCTGGATAAGGCGGGCGCATACGGTATTCAGCACCCCGCGTTTCAGCCAACAGCGCGCATCGATGGCTGCTATTGGAATGTCGTTGGCCTGCCCCTCTGTGTGCTGGTAGACCTGCTCTCGGAGTTCAATGTATTCCCTGTGATAGCGAGGAACGGGCACCAGCTTCTGCAATCAGGCTGTCCGTGGTCACAAAAATGCCAGGTCTGATACGTGGTCGCTACGCGCCCAGTCCCACCGGCGACCTCCACCTGGGCAACCTGCGCACGGCGTTGCTGGCGTGGCTCTTCGCTCGCAGCACAGGCGGACAGTTCGTGCTGCGTATCGAAGACCTGGATCGACCGCGTGTGCGCCCAGGAGTCACCGAGCGCATGCTCAGCGACCTGCGCTGGCTGGGTCTGGATTGGGATGAAGGGCCGGATATTGGTGGTCCGTATGCGCCATATACGCAGAGCGAACGACAGGAGATGTACAGAAGCTACCTGCAGCGCCTTGCGGACCGGGGGCTGATCTACCCATGTTATTGCAGCCGCGCAGAGATTGCTCGTGCTGCCAGCGCCCCAAACGAGGACGAGGGTCCGCGCTACCCTGGAACGTGCCGGAACTTGACACAGGAGCAGCGCAGGAAACACGAGGCCCACAATCGCCGCCCGTCCCTCCGCTTTCGCGTCGATGATGAGCGCATCGTCTCTTTCACCGACCTGCTGGCCGGTCCGCTAAAGCAGCACGTACAGCAAACGATAGGAGATTTCATCGTCTGCCGCTCGGACGACATCTTTGCCTATCAATTTGCCGTGGTTGTGGATGACGCGCTCATGCACATCAACCAGGTTGTCCGGGGAACCGACCTGCTGCAATCTACCCCGCGCCAGATTCTGCTCTACGAGGCCCTGGGATTCCCTGTGCCCACCTTCGCCCATGTGCCGCTCCTGTTAGATGAACACGGCAAGCGCTTCTCCAAACGCATACAGAGCGCGGGGCTGGAGCCACTACGGGCGGCGGGAGCTACGCCCGAACAGGTCGTAGGGCAACTCGCAGCCGCCTGCGGGCTGGTAGGTAAAAGTACCAGCGCGACCCAATTAGCTCATCGGTACAAACAGCAGGGATATGATATAATGCGCTCGATACTATCGGTATAAGCGCCCTAGTTATGGAACTCTCATGAATCTACAAACTCAGATCATCATTTCAGTACTGACTATACTCATCGCGCTAGGCCTTGGCCTCTACTTTCGGCTTTTGCTGGTGCGCCGTCTCAAAAAAACTGTACTCGACAACTGGCTGATTCAGCTATTTGGCGCTCTCGTCGTCATCCTCCCGGTTATCCTGGGTTTTGTGCTCGCTCTCTATATCAGTGGGCTGGGAACGCAAAAAAAACCGTTCTGGAGCGGATGGCTGCCAGCCTCGCTTCAAGACTTCATCTTGAAGCTCATCGGCAGTGTCCTTATCGTCCTACTAGCTGTAGGCGTTGGACGCACGTTAACCAAAGTGGTCACCGCGGGCATAGCTAAAAGTCGCGTGGAAATCAATATACGCACCCTGCTTGGACGCATCCTCAGCGTTGTCACTGCCATCGTTGCTTTCTTCTGGATACTGGCTACCTGGAACGTCGAACTCACGGTACCCGCAACCTTGATCGGTGTCGTCACCGTCGGCATCACTTTCATCATTCAGGATATACTGAAAAATCTCGCGGCAGGTATATACATCCTGATCGAGGGGCCTTTTCAAATCGGTGACACAATCAGTACGGACAAATATACCGGAAAGGTGGAGGCTGTACTGATTCGCGCCACAAAATTACGCGTCTTGAGCGGAGAGCAGGTGATCGTCCCCAATGCGCTACTCTTCAACGGCATTGTGATCAATAATACTACCTATGAAGAGACACTCGCCACCATCGTGATCACGATGCCGCAGGAAGAATACGATAAAGATAAAATGTCCGAGAGCATCCTCAAGACAATCAAAGAAGTAAACGGTGTCATGATGAAACCGGAACCGGTGCTAAACTTGAGTGCTGTCGCAGGCTCTTTTGGAGGCACTACAGGCACATTGAGCGGCTATTCCGGCGAGATTATTACACTCACCCTAAGCTTCTGGTATCCAGCAGGACAAGATACTATAGTCTCGGAAGTAATGCATGCCCTGCGCGGCATTCTGCCCATGGCAGATCTCACTATCCGTGCACCAGCAGGGCTTTAACAGACCGCTCGCCTTAGATCTCTCCGCCACAAAACTCTGGCGCAGGTTGACTCGTATATAATAGAGACGAGGATGTAAATGACCCTGGCGGAGGACAAGCACCTATAAACGCGGACTATTAACGGCCTTGCCTGAACTTGCGGTCGCTGGACTTGCAATCACCTTGCCCTTGGACTTGTGATCGCCCTGAGCTTGTGATCGCCTTGCCCCAGCATTACTATATTGTTCCTTTCAGGAGTGTAAAAACGTTGCAACATCATAGACCGTTAGCAAATACACGGCGTATCGGTGTACTGGGAGGCACCTTCGACCCCGTACATTATGGTCACCTGGTAATTGCTGAGGAGGTGTATGATACGCTTAGACTCGCAGAGATGGTCTTTATACCCGCCGGGCAGCCACCTCACAAGACGCACGAAGTGGTCGCGGCAGCGGAGCATCGCCTGGTAATGCTCGAGTTAGCGATTGCCTCGAATCCGCATTTTTCCATCTCACGGGTTGACCTGGATCGTCCCGGGCCTTCCTATACTGTAGATACGCTCCGCCTGTTGCGCAAACAATGGGGAGAGCAGACGGCCATCTACTTTGTAATCGGCTGGGATAGCCTGGAAGAGCTGCTCACCTGGCACGATGCGGCGGGTATGCTCCAACAACTAACCCACCTTGTCGCAGTCAGGCGTCCGGGATACAATGAAGCAGAAGAATACCGTGATTGGTTGGAGGACCGTTTGCCAGGCATCAAGCAGCGTTTACTGGTAGTGGAGGCTCCACAACTCGATATCTCTTCTACCGACTTGCGTCTCCGTGTCGCCGAGGGCCGGCCAATTAAATACCAGACTCCTGAAAGCGTTGAGCAATACATTGTACAATATGGTTTATACAGGCAGAAATTAGTCGGAAATGAGCGAGAAAGAGTACATGACGCCAATGCATCTTGAGCTGGGAGATCGCTTGCGCTTGCGTAAGCCGCACCCCTGCGGAGGATACGACTGGCAGGTAGTGCGCCTGGGAGCGGATATCGGCCTGCGTTGCGAAAAATGCGGTCGTCGTGTATTATTACCACGTGCAGAGGTAGAACGACGCACAAAGCAGGTGCTTTCACGCCCAATTGATGCGGATGCCGCATCACCGGGTGAATAACCGTCAAGAACAATAAACCTGGCGTTCCCGTAAATGGGCCAGTGGATATGGCCCAAGAGGAGACTATACTATGGCTGCCGCCTCTCCACATGGCGGGTTTCTAACCCTACTCAAGAAGAGGAACTTTCTGCTCTTGTGGCTGGCCCAATTGATCTCCCAGACTATCCTCATGGCCTCCAACTACGCAATCCTCGTACTGATAGAAGAAGACACGGGATCGACCACGCTGGTAGGACTTGCAATCATCGCTTTCAGCCTGCCCGCATTGATCATCGGCGCTCCCGCCGGCGTGTTCGTCGATCACAGAAATAAACGCCGTATCCTCTGGTACAGCAACTGCCTGCGCGCAATCGCAACCTTCGGTTTTGTGATCTCCCTACTGATCAATCGTAAAGAGATCATCACAATCTACCTGCTCACATTCCTGATCGCCAGTATCGGCCAATTTTTCACACCGGCAGAAGGAGCATCCATTCCAATGCTGGTTGACGAGGAAGAGCTAACACCCGCGCTTTCGCTTTTCAATATTACCTTCATGCTCTCGCAGGCCCTCGGCTTCATCATTTT
>WNFG01001831.1_pt1 | contig 17887 bp, 12 predicted proteins | sample 5400431 | NCBI WGS metagenome assembly WNFG01 (sample SAMN13153346, study PRJNA577476) | soil metagenome | isolation source: 120 cm saprolite under Douglas fir tree site 2 hole 3 replicate 2 | place: USA:California | collected 2015-04-18 | reverse complement strand
CGCGCGCTTCAATTCTTTCCGTCGTGGAAGTGATCGCGATTTTCGAGCCTTGTTGCGCGAGCAGACGCGCAGTCGCGAAGCCTATCCCCTGGGGGCTGCCCGCGCCAGTGATAAGCGCCACTTTTCCAGAGAAATTCATGTATTCGAATTCACCGGTTTGGATTTCGCCAACAGTGTCGAAACTTACGAGATCAGCGGCGAGCACACGAATGTCACGTGCATTCCGAGAAGTGGGGGATTGTAGCTGAGCAGTGCATGGCGGTCAAATGCATAGCTGCCCACACTGCCCACATCCGAACGCCGAACCGCCATCAGCCCGTCGACGCGCTCGGCATTCCGTCGTCTTTGTTGTGCCACCCGTACAGCCCGCGCCGGCGCGACGTTTGGAAGGTTGCATGCAATGAGTCAAGAGTGAGAGTGTTTTTTGATCGCTGAGAATTGATGGAGAGCAAAGATGAAATCGTTGGTGATTAATCAAAGGGGGAGACAGTGCGCGAACACCCTACTCCTCATCGCTCTGCAGATGTTTCTCGCAGCTCTGGGCGGCGCGCAAACCGTCGCGTTGCCAGAGCCTCCGCAGGTGCGGGCGAAGAATCACGTTATTTCCCTTACGCTACACGCCGTGAATGAAAAAGGCCGGGATGCCTTCGCTTTCGATGGGGGCAAGGTGGCTCCTGTGATCCGTGCCTCCCCCGGTGACGTCCTCAGAATCACGTACTTCAACGATCTTCCTGGCAAGTCCTCTGAGACTTGTGCGGTGAATCCCTGCATGGATATGACGAATTTGCATTTTCATGGGCTCGCCGTCTCGCCCAATGCCCCGCAGGACGACGTGCTCGGAATGCTGGCCATGCCCGGAAAGGTTTTGCACTACTCGGTCAAGATTCCGCGCGATCATCCGCCGGGCCTGTTCTGGTATCACACTCATCCCCATGGCGAGAGTCACCGGCAAGTATTGGACGGAATGTCGGGAGCCATCGTAATCGAGGGAATGGAACGTTATGTTCCGGAACTAGGGCGTCTTCGTGAGCGTGTAATCATTGTGCGCGGCCTCTCCATTGAACATGAGCCGAATGTGGCCGAACTCAAGCGCCAGGTGGACCTTTCACCCAAGAGCTGTGGCGGAGAAGCGGCGGAGGCGGTGGAGGAGATTTTTACGGTGAATGGAGTAGTTCGCCCACGAATCGAGATCGCACCGAAAGAACGGCAGTTCTGGCGTATCGTGAACGCATCCGCCGACCGCTATCTGGATCTCGAGCTCGATGAACGGAGCTTTGAAATCGTTGCGCTTGACGGGATGCCGCTCGCATACCACGAACCCGAAGCTCCCACACGCAGCGCCAATCACTTGTTGCTAGCGCCTGCGGGACGCCTTGAAGCTATCGTCACCGGTCCACCGGCTGGAACGCGTACCGCTCTGCGCACGCTTTGCGTGGATGCCGGCCCTGCCGGGGATCCGCATCCGGAGATGGCACTGGCTGATCTGGTCGAACCCAGTTCAGCTCGGGCCGGTTCAGATCCGGCTCCCAACCACGAGCATGTTCTCGTTGACCGCCCTCCGAGTTACAAGCCAATCGATGTTGAGTCCATGAAGAAGACCCCGCCGGACTTCGTCGTCACCTTCACGGAGGATAAGAACGGCTTCTACATCAATGGACGCAAGTTCGCGCCCGACGCAAATCCGATGACAAGCGTTCGCGTAGGTACTTATCAACATTGGCGCATTGTCAATAACACCGGCGAATTACATCCCTTCCACATACATCAGGCGCACTTTCTGGCCTATGCAGAAAATGGGGTACCGCATGCGCATCCTGCGTGGCTGGATACCGTGAATGTCCCGTCTCGCGGCAACGCCGATGTCATCTTGGATTTTACTGACCCCATCATCAAGGGCATGTCGGTATTTCACTGCCATCTGCTAAATCACGAGGACAAGGGAATGATGGCCAAGATCCTATTCAAGTAGGTAATAAAGCGTGGCCCAATCCACAGCCTAGATACCTGCCGGGCCGGTCTGCAGTGGAATATCGGCGATGGGCGATTCTGTCCGCAACCGTCGTTTTAGGCCGCAGTCTCGACCAAGGCAGCTTCAATCTCGCTGACTTCTTTGTCGGTCAAGCTGAGGCTGCCCGCTCGCATAACTCCCTCGGCTTGACGCGCGTTGCGGGCACCGACAATGGCGCCCGTCACGGCCGGATTGTGCAGCGTCCAGGCGATTGCGACTTCACCCGCCGAGCGATTGTGGCGTCTGGAAATCTCCTGCAAGCGCTCAACAAGCGCCAGATTGTGGGACAGATTCGGCTCCGTAAAGTCCGGATGACCACTGCGCCAGTCGTCCTTGAGCAGCGCAGCGCGCTCCCGAGTCATGGCGCCGGTCAGAAGACCGGAAGCCATCGGGGAATAAACGATGACTCCAATTCCTTCCCGCAGGCAGTAGGGCAGAATCTCATCTTCGATTTCGCGGTGCACGAGTGAGTATGGAGGCTGCAGAGAAGTTACCGGAGCGATAGCCTGTGCGCGGCGCAGTTGTTGGACGTCAAAGTTGGAAACACCGATCCAGCGCACCTTGCCTTCGCGCTTTAGATCGGCGAGCGTGGACCACCCTTCCTCCAGCGCCGGTGAATCGGGGTCCGGAGGCCAATGGATTTGGTAGAGATCAATTACATCGACGGACAGCCGGCGAAGGCTGTACTCGATCTCGGCGCGTACAGAGCTGGCATTCAGTACTTTTGTGACGTTGCCCTTCGCATCCCAATGCAGGCCGCACTTAGTAAAGATGTAGGGCTTGGGGCCGCGCCACTCCTTCAGAGCGCGGGCGACGACTTCTTCCGAGTGCCCCAAGCCGTATACGGCGGCAGTGTCGATCCAGTTGACGCCGAGTTCGAGCGAGCGGTGAAGGGCAGCGATGGAGTCTTTGTCGTCCTGCGATCCCCACCCAAACTGCCACCCCGAGCCGCCGATCGCCCAGGCCCCGTAGCCCACCGGAGTAATGCGCAGGTCTGAGTTGCCAAGCTTGCGAGTCTGCATTTTCAATCTCCTTTTTCATAACGCTGCATTCGACCGGCGGTTCGTGTGGCGAAGTTAGTTAACCCTTTGCCGGCTCCGGAGGGAATTTCTTGAACATCTTCGCTACTCCCTTGTCCAGGTTCTTTTCATTTCTTGCGGCCTTATCAGACACCGAACCTTCCGCACTGCCACGCCAGATCAGCTGCTTTGTCTTGGCGTCGTACATATCGAGCAACAAGGTCCCCTCTTTATAGTCCTGTACAGTCGTGGTGGAATCGCCAAACCCTCCGAATCCCCGCCAACCCCATCCCCCACCGAATCCGTTATAGAACGTCTGAAGTGTTCGCTCGGTTTTGGTCGTTGCAATCGCTACAATGGCCACATCGCCACCGCTATCTACTTGAGTCCAGCCCTTGGCCGCCAATTGGGCGTCTACCGCATTCTTAATTCGAGCGTCCCACAATGAATTTGGGTCCTTGATGGTCTGCCACGAATAGGTCTTGTACTGTGAGAAATTGGCTTGGTGATCAAAGTCGGTTGTGACGTGCTGGGCAAATGCGGCTCCCAGCGTGATTAGAAAAAACAGAGTGGAAACGGTTGTACGAAGTATGAGTTTCATGAAAATCTCCTGTTCAGATGTTAGGAATGCATGTGCCGTTCCAAACATTCTTCACCAGGAAAAACCCGTAAAACCCGTAGATTGTTCCAGTTCGCAGCTTTGCGAGAATGTCTGCTGAGAATTCCATGGGAAGGCAAGGGTGATGTCCGTCGATATGACGACTGAATGTCAGCCGATGGACGCCGCGATTCTCGTTGTTCACAGGCTGCGGAGAGGGAAGTCCTGTGCTCAGCGAGAGGCGAAGATTCGAGAGCTGGATGAAGGGTCTACGCTGCTGTAAGCCGTTGCGGCTGACGATCCATTACTTCGTCGCGCCGACGCGGTGGCGCTACGATCATGGGAAGTACGACGGAAACCGCCATCACTGCTGCGATCACATGGAGGGCTCCACGGTACGTTCCGCTCGCTTGGCGCATATAGGCAATCAGTAGCGGCCCAAATGCGCTCGCGAAGCCCCACGCAGTCAGCATGAGTCCATAAATGGGGCCGACGTTGTTTGAGCCAAAGTAATCAGCCGCGAACGCCGGCATCGTGCCGAATCCACCGCCGTAACACATAAGGATCACAAAGCTGACAAGGGTCAGCACAGCAGGGCTATTGATGCTGGGAAGAAACCAAAACAGCACGGCCTGTCCCAGAAACATCACCGCAAATGTTGCGCGTCGAGTGATCGAGTCGGATGCCCACGCCCAGAAAACCCTTCCCAAAGCATTTCCGATGCTGACAATTCCTACCATGCTTGCAGCCGTCACGGCGCTTACCCGGGCAAGCTCCTGGAACAGTGGAGACTCCTGCGAAATCACCGAAATTCCTGCGCAGGTGTTTAAGAACAGAAGGAGCCAGAGGGCCCACCACTGCCAGGTTCTGAGCGCCTCCGCGAGAGTGTAGTGGCGGCTTGAGCGCTCGGAGGCCTGGGATGCTGTTGGGGCCCAGCCTTTCGGAGTCCAACCTTCGGGAGGATTCTGCATGAAATAGCCGGCGGCCACGGTCACCATGAGAAACGCAATACCGAGATAGGCGAAGGTTTCGAGAACACCCACACTTTGGATGAGGCGCGTGGCTACGGGCGCCGTCACCAGCGCACCTGCTCCGAAGCCGCCGACAGCCACGCCGGTAATCAGACCTCTGCGGTCTGGAAACCATTTGACCAAAACAGCGACGGGCACGATGTAACTGAAACCCAGTCCAATTCCGCCGATGACACCGTAGCTCAGGTACAGCCACCACAGCTTGTGGTCGGAGAAACTCGCCAGAAAAACGCCGGTGCCATACAGAAACCCGCCAGTGAGCGCGACGATTCTTGGGCCCTTGCGATTGAGCCAGAGGCCGCCGAAAAAAGCCGCGATACCCAGCACAAAGATGCTGATGGTAAAGGTCAGCGTGACTTCGGAAATACTCCAGCCGAACTGCTTCGCCAGTGGCACGCGAAAAACGCTCCAGGCGTAAACCGCACCCAGCGCGATTTGTAGAAGAACACCGGCTCCTGCAATGCGCCATCGATTCGTCATGATTTTTCTGGTTTCCTTTAAGCTTGCGGAGTCTGACCCTCGGATGAGTGGAGATGGCGTCCAAAGGCTTGCAAGAAATCTATGGCTGCGGCCAGACCGCGGAGACTATCTTTGCTGGTGAGACGCCGAAGCAAACCGAAGAAGCCGATCGGTTGTTCTCGCTCTGCGGTCGCTTGGGCGATCCCTTCGGGAATTGCCTGGAAGATTCCTTTGAACCATTCCGGCTCGATGCTTCCAAGAATTTGGCGCCAAAACAGGAGATTCCTGATGGCGCGAATGGCTTCGGGCGTTCTGGCATTGTCGACCACCCTCTCCAGAATTTCGTCACTCGCCGCCAAGGCGCCCCGCATGATCTCCAACGCACCGCAGTTGTGCAATTCCTGGAGGACCTCGTACGCGGCTAAAACGGCTTCGGCGTGTTCTTCCGGGGCCTGCTCCAATCGAGAACGCAACTCGGCGCGCGGGTTGCGCGGCGGAATTTCTAAAGGAATCGGTTGAGCCATTTGAGTGTTCTCCTGGGGTTAACCCTTTGTCTGCAACTGCACCAGACCATTTCCTGGAGGAGCATAGTCCGGTCGCTGCCACTTACGTTCGATTTCCACTCCGTTCTGCGGCGTCGGATGACCGAAGCGGGAGTTGGTACGGGGCAACGGACTCTCACCGATCTCTGCCAACACGTTCATGTGAACGCTGGTCTCTTTGAAGGCCGGCGTATTGGTCACAGGATCGGTATGGCTGCTGGTCAATCGATTGATCGGACTCTCGACCGAGTTCATCGGCATATACAGTTCCCGCCCCTGCACCCGGTCGGTGACCAATGCGCGCACCCGGACCTTGCCGTAGGGGGAGACCAGTTGCACCCATGTCCCGCTTTGAATGCCACGTTCTTCGGCAAGTTCGGGGGAGACTTCCACGAAGGTGTCAGGAACTTTTTCTTTAATACCGTCGGTCCGATACGTCAGGTTGCCCTCATGGAAGTGCTCCAGCAGCCTCCCATTGTTTAAGTGCAAGTCAAAGTCGGGGGTGGGAGCCTCGGTGACGCCGACCCAGGAGACGGGAAACAGCCTCGCCTTCCCATCAGGGAAAGCAAAGCGTTTGGTATAGAGCAGTGGCTCATCTGTCCCGTCAGCCGCGACCGGCCATTGCAGCGATTTGTATCCCGCCAGCCTTTCGTAGTTCACGCCAGCGAACATCGGTGTAAGCGAAGCGATTTCATCCATGATCTCGGAAGGATGTTGATAATGCCAACTCGCGCCCAACCGGTGCGCAATTTCCTGGGTGATTTTCCAATCCGGCCAACAACCCTCGAGTGGCTCCAACACTTGGTAAATTCGCTGGATGCGTCGTTCCGTGCTGGTGAAGGTGCCTTCCTTTTCGAGGCTCGGAGCTCCAGGCAGCACAACGTCGGCATAGCGGCACGTGTGGCTGAAGAAAATGTCCTGCACGACAAAGAAGTCGAGTTTCGAAAATGCATCTCCCACGTAGTTAGCGTTGGAGTCGACGATGCTCATCTCCTCGCCGATGAGGTACATGGCCTTGAGCTTGCCGCTGTGAATTGCTTCCACCATCTGGTGGTTGTCGAGTCCCTTGGTGGAAGGCAACTTTACCTTCCAGCCTGCCTCAAATCGCCGGCGCACTTCGGGATCACTCACAAGTTGGTAACCGGGCAGCATGTTCGGCATGGATCCGTGGTCGCTGGCGCCTTGCACGTTGTTGTGCCCGCGCAAGGGATAGGCGCCCGTTCCCGGTCGCATGTAATTGCCGGTGATCAGTAACAGGTTGGAAATGGCGGTTGAGGTATCAGAACCCTGGCTGTGCTGGGTCACGCCCATCGCCCAGAGTATGCATACCGCTTTGGCTTCGGCGATCATGTGGGCCACAGCTTTCAGAGTCTCCTCGGGCACTCCGGAAATACGCGCAGCGGCTTCCATGGAGAAAGGCTCAAGGCTCTCTCGATATTCGGCCAACCCATTTGCCCACCGTTCGAGGAACCTGGTGTCGGCAAGGCCGTTATCAAGTAGATAGCGGCTGATCGCACTCAGCCAGACCAGGTCCGTACCTGGCTTCGGGTGCAGGAAGAGGTCGGCCCGCCTCGCCATTTCGTGTTCGCGCAAGTCCGAGACAATCAGCTTCTGTCCGTCAAGTTTGTGGGAGCTCTTTACCCGGGTGGCGATGACCGGATGGCTCTCGGCCGTATTGCTGCCGATGATGAGCACAAGATCGGCCTTCTCCATGTCAGTGATGGAGCCCGAATCGCCGCCGTAGCCCACGGTGCGGAACAACCCCATGGTCGCCGGCGACTGGCAGTAGCGGGAACAGTTGTCAACGTTGTTCGTGCCCATCACGGCCCGCGCCAGCTTTTGCATGAGGTAGCTTTCTTCATTCGTGCACTTGGAGGAAGAGATGAATGCGATTGAATCTGGACCGCTCTTGGTCTGGATTTCGGATAGTTTACGGGCGACGAGGTCGAGTGCTTCGTCCCAACTGGCCTGGCGAAACCTGCCTCCCTCACGAATCAGCGGCGTGGTCAGGCGATCCTCGCTATTGATGTAACCCCAGCCGAACTTTCCCTTTACGCACGTGGAAATGCCATTGGCCGGGCCATGCTCCGGCGCCACTTTGAGAATGTGACGATCTTTCGTCCAGACATCGAAGCTGCACCCGACGCCGCAGTAGGTGCAAACTGTTTTCGTCTTGCGGATGCGGTGCTCACGCATCGCCTCTTCTGCCTCCGAGACTTGAAGGATGGCTCCGTAGCCGGTTTCCGGCTCCACACCCTTGACCACGTCGATCATGCCGCTTAGCGCGGACTTCTTCAGGGAGGTCAAAAATCCGGCGTGCCCCAGCATGGTTTTTTCCATCAGAGCATTGCAGGGGCAAACGGTGACGCAATGACCGCAAGAGACGCAACTCGACTCTCCAATGGTTGAGCCGCCATCCCAGAGCACGCGGGGATTCGGATCTTCCCAGTTGATGGAAAGGGTTTCGTTGACTTCGACGTTCTGACAAGCCTCCACGCACCGGCCGCAGAGAATGCATTGATCGGGATCGTAGCGATAAAACGGATTCGTGTTATCAACCTCGTAAGGCTTGCTTCGAAAAGGGATCCGCTGGTGTTCAATGGCCAGTAACTTCGTCGTGTTGTGAACCGTGCAATTGCCATTATTGTTGTCGCAGACTGTGCAGTAGAGAAGATGATTGCTGAGAATGCGATCGAAGGCTTCTACTTGAGCGGCCGACGCCTTTGCTGACTTGGTGGAGACCTTCATTCCACTGGCCACCAGGGTTGCGCAGGCCCGGACCAAGCGGCCGTTCACTTCGACCATGCATGTGTCACAGGTCTGAACCGGGCCGAGTTGCGGGTGGTAGCAGACATGCGGGACCGCCCCCCCTGTGCGCTGGATCACATCGATCAGGAGCTCGTCGGGTTGGGCTTCTTGAATGCCGCCGTCAATCGCAACATTAACCATAGTTTTCTCCTCCGCGCAGCTCGCAGAAAGTGCGGTTTCAATCGCAGCAGCTCAAATCAACCCGTACACCGGGATCACATGGGGCTTCGTTCTCACAGCTCGCATCTCGGCAAACACATCAAACCTCACGAACAGTGGGAGTTGCAATGCATTTCTCATGCCAACACCCGAAACCAGGTTCGTGTTTGATTCAACCGTGATTCAGTTGCAACCGACTTTGGCGCAGCAGCATCACAGGAAACAATGCAACCACGCCAAACGCAGAGTCGCCCTCGCAGTCCCGCCTTTTATACACCCCGATTCGCTGCGAAGGCGGCTCTGTACTTTCGGCCGCTTACAAAAGGGGCAAGGATCATCGAAGACGCCCCGGATCAGGGCTCAAAACCTCCCATATCTATTTGCCATTCTTGGGTTTTTGCCGACAATTGAAACCCCCAACACTGTCGAAATTTCGACAGTGTGTCAACCGGCAGAATGCTTCTTGTGGTCTTCAGAAGGCGATCTGCCTGCCCCAGTTGACTCATGTTGCTGAAAACACAGAGCCAAGCCGGCGGCGGCCGATTTGGAAGAGGGCGTGCATTTTCCTCTCTGAACGGGGACAAATACAAAATGCACACAGCAGACGCAAATCTGAGAAACCAACTGAGCTTGGGCGTTCGCATCAGCAAAAACGGGACCCGAGAAATGCAGGACATTCTCTCCCGCTACCTTCCTTCGTTTTATAGAAGGGCATACCGCTACTTGGGCAATGCCGCCGACGCAGAGGATGCGGTTCAAGACGCGCTGCTGTCCGCCTACAAGCACCTGGACCAATTCAAGGGCGAAGCACAAATGTCGACTTGGTTAACCGCCATTGTCACCAATTCTGCGCGGATGCATTTGCGCAGACGGCCGCGCCAAATCCACGTTTCGCTCGACGAGAAATTAACCGAGGAGCAGGAATACCCCGTCTCAGAACGGTTGGCGGACGGCAGACCAAGTCCCGAAGAGGAATGTCGAAAATCGGAACTGGGTAGGTCGCTCAAGCAATTCGTAGAACAGCTGTCGCCGCCCTTGCGGAAGGCATTTCAATTGCGTGCCCTGGACGGATTAAGCACCAGTGAAGCCGCCCGCATTTTGGGAGTGCCAGAAGGAACGGTGAAGGCGCAGTTGGCCCGGGCACGCGCCAGGCTCAGGCGGTTCATGCGCCGGCGACTTAACGCCCAGCATCGCTTAGCCCTGACGCGCACCGGGTTGCAGGAAGCTTAGGACTATAATTCAAACCCTACTGAAGTGCTGCCCCGGCCGCCTAAAAAGATAAATGAAATAAGGGACGGCGGCTGACGGCTATCAGCGATAGACAGCGGAAAATAAATTTTATGTGGATCGTTCGACTCGCGTTACGGCGGCCTTACACCTTTGTGGTGATGTCCATTCTCATTCTGATTATGGGCGTGCTCGCGATCGTTCGCACGCCAACCGATATTTTCCCGACCATTGACATTCCCGTCGTCAGCATCATCTGGAACTATAACGGTCTCGTGCCACAAGACATGAGTGACCGGATCGTTACCATTACGGAAAGGAACCTTACCACCACCGTCGACAACATCGAACACATTGAGTCGCAGTCGCTCTACGGAATCGCGGTGGTTAAAGTCTTCCTCCAGCCGACCGCAAACCTCCAACAAGGTATTGCGCAGGTCACGGCGGTTTCTCAGACCCAGCTGAGACAGTTGCCTGCCGGCTCGACGCCGCCGCTCATCATTGCCTATAGCGCGTCGAGCGTGCCCGTGCTTCAGTTGGCTCTCTCCGGGCAGAATCTGTCGGAGCAACAACTCAACGACTATGGCCTGAATTTCATTCGAACCCAGATCATTACAGTGCCCGGGGTTTCGGTGCCCTATCCCTACGGCGGCAAACAACGTCAGGTGCAGGTCGACTTGAATACGACAGCCTTGCAGTCTAAGGGACTATCTCCGCTGGATGTTGTGAACGCGATCGCTGCGCAAAACCTGATATTGCCCACGGGAACATCCAAGATCGGCTCCAAAGAATACGATGTATCCATTCCCAACGCAGCGCCGCAGACAATTGCAGACCTGAACCGAATCCCGATCAAGACCATCGGCGGCACTACCATCTACATTAAAGATGTTGCCTGGGTCCGCGATGGCTTTCCGCCCCAGACTAATATCGTTCGCGTCAACGGGCAGCGCTCGGTATTGCTGACGATCCAGAAGGCGGGGAATGCCTCCACGTTGAACGTGATTTCGGGTATCAAATCCCTGCTGCCGCAGATTAAGTCGACTCTTCCGCCCCAGCTTCAGATATCGCCATTGGCGGATCAGTCGATTTTTGTTCGTGGCGCGATCAGTGGAGTGGTCCGGGAGACGTTGATTGCCGCGTGCCTCACCGCTTTCATGATTCTGACATTTCTGGGCAGCTGGCGCAGCACCGTGATCATCGCGACCTCGATCCCTCTGGCGATCCTGACATCGATCATCGTGCTCAGCGCGATCGGACAGACGATCAATATCATGACGCTCGGTGGATTAGCTCTAGCGGTCGGGATACTGGTCGACGACGCTACCGTCGAAGTCGAGAACATCAATCGCAACCGGGAGGCAGAACCAGAAAAGAATCTCGACGAAGTTGTTTTGGATAGTGCATCGCAAATTGCGACACCGGCTTTCGTCTCCACGCTGTCGATCTGCATCGTGTTTGCCCCCATGTTTTTACTGTCCGGCGTGGCGCGATACCTGTTTGTGCCGCTCGCTGAAGCGGTAGTGTTCGCTATGTTGGCATCGTATTTCCTTTCGCGGACCATCGTTCCGACCATGGCGAAGTATTTATTGCGAAGCGAAAAACACCACAGCGGCAACACACCTAGCCGCAATCCGCTGGTGCAGCTGCAGAAGCGTTTTGAGGAGGCATTCGAGAAATTTCGTCATAGTTTTCGCGGCCTGTTGGAGACCTGCCTCCATCACCGGGCTGTTTTTCTGAGTGCCTTCTTCGCAATTTGTGTCGGCTCACTAGTGGTTTTGATTCCCTGGCTCGGCCAGGACTTCTTCCCCAGCGTGGACAGTGGCACTTTCAAGCTTCACATGCGCGCTCCCACGGGAATGCGCATTGAAGAGACTGCCAACCTTTGTGACCAGGTCGAGCGGTCGATTCGAGGGGAGATTCCGGCAGGCGAGATCCAAAGCGTCATCGACAACATAGGCCTGCCCTATAGCGGCATCAATCTCTCTTACAGCAATTCGGCGCCGGTTGGCACATCGGACGCGGACATTCTTGTGACCCTGTCTGCCAAGCACCACCCCACCGATGACTACATTCACCAGCTTCGGCTGGCACTTCCAAAACAGTTTCCGGGTGTATCCTTCGCTTTCCTGCCCGCCGACATGGTCGCGCAGATTCTCAACTTTGGATTGCCGGCCCCCATCGATGTTCAGGTCGTGGGAAATGACTTGCAGGGAAACCGGCTCTATGCAGACGCACTGCTCGCAAAAATGAGATACGTCTCCGGAGCGACTGACCTGCGGATTCAGCAGCCTTTCGATCAACCGTATCTACGCCTGAGGGTCGAGCGCACGAAAGCGGAACAACTTGGTTTCACGGCCCACGACGTTGCGCAAAACCTTCTGGTGTCATTGAGCGGCAGTTTTCAGACATCGCCCTCCTTCTGGCTTGACCCAAAGAATCATGTCAGCTACCAGATCGCCACCCAGACACCGCAATATCGGACGAATACGTTGCAGGATGTACAGAACATTCCGATTACGGGCACGAACCCGAATGCTCCGCCATCGCTCATGGCCAGCCTGGTCTCCACCGAGCGGGGAGCCGGCATGGCTGTGATTTCCGACTACAACGTTGCCCCGGTGATTGACATCTTTGGCGCCGTCGCGGGACGCGACCTCGGTGGCGTGGCCGGTGATATCAACAAGATCATTGATGCCACACGCCAGCAATTGCCGCGGGGTTCTCACGTGGTTGTCCGTGGGCAGGTTCAGACCATGCGCGCCTCCTACATCGGCCTAATGGGCGGGTTGGTGTTCTCGATCGTGCTCGTATATCTGCTCATTGTGGTTAACTTTCAGTCCTGGCTCGATCCTTTCATCATGATTTCGGCGCTGCCCGCGGCCCTCGCTGGGATCGCCTGGTTCTTATTCATTACGCACACCAATCTGAGCGTACCGGCGCTTATGGGCGCCATCATGTGCATGGGTGTCGCGACTTCAAACAGCATCCTGGTGGTGAGCTTTGCTACGGAAAAAATGGCAGAGGGGATGGATTCCGTCAGCGCCGCCCTGGAAGCGGGCTTCACTCGTTTCCGCCCCGTGCTGATGACTGCTCTTGCCATGATCATCGGCATGGTGCCGATGGCGCTGGGCCTCGGCGACGGCGGTGAACAAAATGCTCCTCTGGGCCGGGCAGTCATCGGTGGCCTGATTTTTGCTACCGCTTCAACGCTGTTGTTTGTTCCGGCATTCTTCAGCGTCCTGCAGGCTAAACGAGAGCATTCAGCCCAAGCGGAGCAAGCACACTAGGAATAAGCGGCATGGAGAAATTTATGTTGTCTCAGATGGAACATTCTCAAACTGAAGAAGCGCGACAAATCAGCGGGCGAGTGCCCCCGTCGAACGATGGCGGTGCCAGGAAGCGCGCGCGCAAATCATGGCTTATTCTCGCGATTGCAGTGATTGCGGTGGCGGGCCTGTTGATGTCGGGCATCTGGTCGCGCGTCAAAGCCCGAAACACCCTGAACACGGAAACGAATCAAGCGGCTATTCCGGCGGTGTCGGTGGTTTCGCCAAAACGAACTGCTCCCACCGACGAAATCATCCTGCCCGGAAACGTGCAGCCCTTCATCAATTCACCGATTTATTCCCGTACGAATGGCTACCTCAAAAAGTGGTATTTCGATATTGGAGCGCACGTTAAACAGGGTCAACTGCTTGCTCTAATCGAAACGCCTGAAGTCGATCAGCAACTGCAGCAAGCTCGCAGCAACCTGTTAACTGCGCAGGCGAATCTCGAGCTCGCGGCCATCACCAAGACACGGTATTTAGGACTCTTGAAAAGCAATGCCGTATCCCAACAGGACGCCGACAATGCGGTCGGCACCTACAACGCGAATAAAGCGATCGTCGAGGCAGACAAGGCAGCCGTCGAGCAGTACTCGGCGTTGGTGTCCTTTGAAAAAATCTACGCGCCCTTCGATGGCGTGATCACGGCGCGAAACACCGACATCGGCGACCTCATCAACTCCGGTAGCGGTGGCGGAGTAAAAACCGATCTCTTCCATATCGTTCAGCCTGGGGTTTTGCGGGTTTACGTTAACGTCCCGGAGGAATACTCGCAAGGGATCAAAGTAGGCATGACGGCAGACCTCAATATCACCGAGTTTCCCGGCCGTAAGTTTCAGGGGAAACTGGTGCGCACCGCCAATGACATCAATGTAACCACCCGCACCTTGCTGATCGAAATCGATGTGGACAATCCGACCGGCACGCTGCTGACGGGTTCTTATGCAGAGGTTCATTTGGCAGTTCCAACCCAGGCTTCCACCTTCCTGATTCCGGTGAATACTCTGATATTTCGTTCGGAGGGACTCCATGTCGCTGCCGTGAAGGACGGACAAGTTGTGCTCGCCGCTGTCACTCCTGGACACGATTTCGGAAATCAGATTGAAATCGTCGCCGGCCTCAAGGCGGGCGATCAGGTCATTGTCAACCCGCCCGACTCAATCGTTGCCGGACAGGCAGTCAAAATTGTTCAGGCAAGCCTGCCAGGGGATATCAAGTGAGAAGTCGTCAAGTCATGACTTCGGTCCTGAATTCGCAAGCGGCACACTGGTGTACTGGACTGCTCGCGCTGGGGACGCTCTGGTTCGCTGGATGCACGGTCGGACCGAAGTACCATCCTCCTGCGGTGCAGGCGCCTTCCGCCTATAAAGAGGTGGGGGATTGGAAGCCGGCCCAACCCAATGACCAAAATCTTGGCGGCAATTGGTGGACCATATTTCAAGATCCGCAACTTGATTCGCTCGAGCAGCAGATCAACGTCGGTAACCAGAATCTGAAGGCCGCAGAGGCGCAATTCCGCCAGGCGCGAGCTGCTTTACGTTACAACCGGGCTGACTACTATCCCACTGTGACGGCCGGTGCCACGGCAAGTCGCCAGCGAATCTCGGGCCGCCGGCCGCCGGCGACTTCGATCTTCGATGGCATCACGTACAGCGATTTCGTATTGCCGTTCAGCGTATCTTACCAAGCCGATGTCTGGGGGCGAATTCGAAAGAACGTGGAGTCTTACCGGGAGCAAGCACAAGCCAGCGCGGCGGACTTGGCCACGGTCAATCTGAGCATGCACGCCGATCTGGCGATTGATTATTTCCAAGCCCGCAGCCTGGACGCCGAAGAACAGCTCTTGAACTCGACCGTGAAACAGTACGAGCAGGCCCTGGAGCTGAATCAGAGCCGTTTCGCGGGCGGCATAGCTTCTGAAGTGGAAGTTGAGCAGGCGAAAACTCAGTTACAAACCACCCGTGCGGCAGCCATTGATGTCGGCGTGCTGCGAGCGCAGTATGAACACGCGGTAGCAATTCTCATCGGGAAACCTCCCGCAGAGTTTAGTCTTCCTCCGCTGCCTCTGACTGCACCGCCTCCGCACGTACCCGTCAGCGTGCCGTCGGAACTGCTGGAGAGACGCCCGGACATCGCAGCCGCGGAGAGACGCGTAGCGTCTGCCAACGCTCAGATTGGCGTGGCAAGGTCGGCCTACTATCCCCTCATTAACCTGACAGGGTCCGGAGGATTCGAAAGCTCTGCCATTACCACCTTGCTCAACGGCCCGAGCGGCCTATGGTCGATTGGACTGTCTGCCGTGGGCACCATCTTCGACGGCGGAAGACGTCGCGCCCTCAACGACCAGGCGCGCGCCGGATATGACTTTCAGGTCGCTGCCTACCGAGAGAACGTGCTGACCGGATTCCAACAGGTGGAAGACAATCTGGCGGCCGTAAGAATTCTCGAAAACGAGGCCAACGTCCAGGACGAAGCTGTGGCAGCTGCACGGCGATCGTTAGACCTTTCCACCACTCGTTACAAGGGCGGAGTTACAAGTTACCTTGAGGTGATCACCGCGCAAAGTGCCGCTCTTTCTGATGAAGTGACGGCGGTGAATATCCTGGGCCGGCGAATGGCTAGCACGGTATTGCTGATCCAAGCCCTCGGCGGCGGATGGGACAGGTCGAGTCTGCCGGAGCGACCCGAGTGCTGCGGCAAACTGGCGAGCAGCAGTGGCAATTGATGGCTCGCGAATTTCGATCTTCTTCGCGGTCAAATGATCGAGCCCATGCGAACCATGACCGCTCGAACGAACTCCGCCACGTCTGTGGCCAGTGATCCTGGCGACCCCGGAAGGGGGAATACGAAGCGCTAGGCAGCCGGCGGTCCGCCGTCCACTCAGACTCCTATGATGGACGATCCTGGTTGTTCAGGTGCCCCCTGCCGCGACCGACTAAATCGGTCCATGGCTGTCTGCATACGCCGAGACAGCCAAGCCTCTTTGCCTATGGGCAACCTTTGCAAACTGGAGTTCGCGCCGCGAAATACCCGAACGCTACCGAGGCTGAAGTGTTTATAGGGTCATTGAGATCCGTTTCGATCAAGAACCCGTGGCTTGAGTCAATGAGGTAGTAGTCCACGTTGATACCGGCTCCTGATGCGTTCGAAAGTAAGAACTGGTCCGGGTTTGACAAAGTTCCACTGAGAACATTTGCGTGGGAGCCGGGCTTGAAAGCGCCGGTTATTAGTGTAGGCCCTGGGTTAACGAAACCCGTGTTGACATCTAAAGTGCCAGCCAAGGTCTGCGCGGGCCCGTTTGCGTTGAATTGGCCAACGAAGTCAGCCTCGGCCCCGAAAGTTGCCTGTGTAAGTCTCACGCCGTAGTCTCCATTAAATGAAACCGGCGTAGCAGAGATTGGGTAAGCAAATCCCGCCCCCACGCCGGATCCACCAAGAAGATTCGAATCGGCGTCGAGTAACAGTGGGGGATTGCCATTGCCAGTTTGATAAAAGATAAACTCCGGCCCTGTACTGTTCGCGGTGTAGGTGAGCTGGCAGTCCAGACGGCCGGTTCCTTTCTTATCGAGGAGACATGCCGGCGTTTGGAAAGTGTCAACAAGATTAACGAAAAGGCCGTCGAAAAACGCCTCGTTGAACCCATTTTTCAAGCTGCCAGTCGATGCGGCGGTAAACCCTCCGGCAGATGTCAAGGTGGATACTGCGGGAGTGAAATTAATGGGGCCGCTGGTATCCTGGCCCAAAATTCCAAACAGGTAGTTGCCGGCAAAAACCGCGATATTCTTGAAAGTGTCCGTGGCGGCGCCTTGTCCCACGGCGACTCCAGAGGTCGCAGCGCCCGTTCCATTCACAGCATCCACATCCGTTTCGATCAACTTAATATGGGTCCCGTCGACGATGTAGCCGGTGAAAAGAATGGGAGTAGACGAAAAAGGAGCGGATAGGTTGAACTTGACTGCCCCGAATGCATCGGGAGCGGAGACGCTTCCGGAGATTGGAGCACGGCGCGTCAGCGAAGGTACGGCGGGCAGATCCTGATCGGCAGTGCTGCCAGTGCCGGAGATGGTATTGGGAGAATCGATGTTTAAAACCCCGCCCACACCGCCTAGCTTACACATTAGCGAAGAATTATCCAGAAGCGTCAATTAGTTTTGAGCGGGCAAACCACTTGGATCCAACCATGGTCAATCAGGTCATCGAGGCGTACGACAATTCCCTTGCCGCCGCTCCTTCGGAGGCTAGCCATCTCAAGCTCTCGCTACTGTTGAGAGCGAAAGGCCACGACAGGCAAGCCTCATCGATGCTGGAGGACGCAACTAACGCAAATCCCGACTATTCCGACATACGAGAATTGTTGAAGTACTTAAACCAAGGCCCGCGGTAAACGGCATTTTGTCCTGGCTTTTCACCGACCAAAATGAAGATTGTGAACCGGCCCGGCAACAGACTCCAGCCCACGAAAGCCTTCACCCTGGAGCGTCACAAGAACGAGCTCCGGGTCGCACTCAAACTGGAGATGATCGGACGAAGCGTGTCGGTTGCAGTTGGTGCCGAAGCACGGTAAGACGAAAATCCAGCCCTTCGAAACCACAACCCCGAAAGGGGAGACAGATGTCTAAGCCGTCGCCAGATAGACGTAACGCAGAATGAATAGGATGGTGAGGATCCAGATGAGCGCGTTTATTTCGCGAATCCTCCCGGCCGCAA
>WNFG01001830.1_pt1 | contig 17889 bp, 16 predicted proteins | sample 5400431 | NCBI WGS metagenome assembly WNFG01 (sample SAMN13153346, study PRJNA577476) | soil metagenome | isolation source: 120 cm saprolite under Douglas fir tree site 2 hole 3 replicate 2 | place: USA:California | collected 2015-04-18 | reverse complement strand
GGTTCAGCGAAACGCGACCTTGACCACTTCGTAGGAGCGGGCGCCGCGCGGCGTGGACACTTCGACGCTGTCGCCGATGTTCTTGCCGATCAGGGCACGGGCAAGCGGCGAGGTTACCGACAGGCGCCGCTGGCTGATGTCGGCTTCGTCCTCGCCGACAATCTGGTAGACGACCTTCTCGTCGGTCTCCTCGTCGGCCAGGGTCACGGTAGCGCCGAACTTGACGATCTTCCCGGACAGCTTGGACACGTCGATCACCTCGGCGCGCGCGATCTTGTCTTCGAGTTCGAGGACGCGGCCCTCGATGAAACTCTGACGCTCGCGTGCGGCGTGATACTCCGCGTTCTCCGACAGATCGCCATTCTCCCGCGCCTCCGCAATCGCCCGGATCACGGCGGGCCGGTCGACGGTCTTGAGCCGCTTCAGCTCGTCCTGCAGCCGGGTGTAGCCGGTCGCGGTCATTGGGATCTTCGTCATCGGAAGAAGGTTCCTAACCTCACACGGCTAGAGTCGTTCCAGAGCGACAAATACACCCCCGCCCGGCCCTGGCGGGCCGGGGTGCCTAGAACGATCCAACAAAATAGGACTGGAGCGAGGCGACTTCAAGGCTGCCGGATTTGAGCGCGGCGATTGCTTGGACAGCGGCGCGCGCGCCGGCGACCGTGGTGTAGTAGGGGATGGCGTTGGTGAGCGCAGTGCGGCGTAGGCTGAAGCTGTCGGCGATCGCCTGCGCGCCCTCGGTGGTGTTGAACAGCAGCTGCACACCTCCGGACAGCATGCGGTCGACGATATGCGGCCGGCCTTCGAGCACCTTGTTGACGATTTCGACCGACAGTCCCGCTTGGCGCAGCAGCTCGGCCGTGCCGCGGGTGGCGATGAGGCGGAAGCCCATCTCGGTTAGGCGCCGGCACGGCTCGACCATGGCCGGCTTGTCGCGATCGCGCACGGAGACGAAGACCGTGCCCTGAAGCGGCAGCTCGACGCCGCTGCCGAGCTGCGACTTGGCGAAGGCGCGGCCGAAATCGACGTCGAGCCCCATCACTTCGCCGGTCGACTTCATCTCCGGCCCGAGGATCAGATCGACGCCCGGGAAGCGCGCGAAGGGGAAGACCGCTTCCTTCACGGCCACATGCCGCACGCGCGAGCGGTCGAGCGAGAAGGAGCGCAGCCGCTCGCCCGCCATGACGCGGGCGGCGATCTTGGCGATCGGCACGCCCGTGGCCTTGGCGACGAAGGGCACGGTGCGCGAGGCGCGCGGGTTCACCTCGAGCACGTAGACGGTGCTTTCCTTGACCGCGTATTGCACGTTCATCAGCCCGACCACGCCGAGCCCCTTGGCGAGCGCCGCGGTCTGCCGCTCGATGTCGGCGATGACGGCGGCGGGTAGCGAGTGGGGCGGCAGCGAGCAGGCGCTGTCGCCCGAATGGATGCCCGCCTCCTCGATATGCTCCATGATGCCGGCGATGGCGACGTCCTCGCCGTCGGCGAGCGCGTCGACATCGACCTCGATCGCATCCTGGAGGTAGCGGTCGATCAGCACCGGGTTCTTGCCGGAGACCTTGACCGCGTTGCTCATATAGCGGGCCAGCGCCACAGGCCCGTGCACGATCTCCATCGCGCGGCCGCCCAGCACGTAGGAGGGGCGGATCACCACGGGATAGCCGATGCGCGCCGCGACCTTGTCGGCGTCCTCGGCGGAATAGGCGGTGCCGTTGTCGGGCTGCTTGAGATCGAGCCGCTGCAGCAGCTCCTGGAAGCGGCGGCGGTCCTCGGCGAGATCGATGGCGTCGGGCGAAGTGCCGAGGATGGGGATCTTCGCCGCTTCGAGCGCGGCGGCGAGCTTGAGCGGCGTCTGCCCGCCGAGCTGGACGATGACGCCGACCACCGTGCCGCGCCGCTCCTCGACGCGCACCAGCTCGATCACGTCCTCCGCCGTCAGCGGCTCGAAATAGAGCCGGTCGGAGGTGTCGTAATCGGTCGAGACGGTCTCCGGGTTGCAGTTGACCATGATGGTCTCGATGCCCGCCTCCTTGAGGCTGTAGGCGGCATGGACGCAGCAATAGTCGAACTCGATGCCCTGGCCGATGCGGTTGGGCCCGCCGCCGAGGATCACCACCTTGCGGCGGTCGGAGGGATCCGCCTCGCATTCGGGCGCGGTGACGCCGTCGCCCTCGTATGTCGAATACATGTAGGGGGTGAGCGAGGGGAACTCGGCGGCGCAGGTGTCGATGCGCTTATAGACCGGGTGGACGCCGAGCGCGGCCCGTCGTGCGGCGATCTCAGCCTCTTCCCTGCCCGTGAGCTCGGCCAGCCGCGCGTCGGAAAAGCCCAGGCGCTTCAGCCGCAGCAGCTCGCCGGCCGAGACCGCCGGCAGGTCCAGGCGCCCGCGCGCGCGCACCTGCCCCTCCGCCGCGACGATGTGGCGGATCTCCTCGAGGAACCAGGGGTCGTATTTGCAGGCGGCGTGGATCTCCGCCGTGGTGAGGCCGTGGCGATAGGCCTGCGCGATGACGAGCAGGCGGTCGGGCGTCGGCCGCGCCAGCGCGGCGCGGACCGCATCCTTGTCACCGCCGGCGGCGCCGGGGATCTCGACCTCGTTGAAGCCGGTGAGGCCGGTTTCCATCGAGCGCAGCGCCTTCTGCACCGACTCGGCGAAGGAGCGGCCGATCGACATCGCCTCGCCCACGGATTTCATCGAGGTCGACAGGATGGGCTCGGCGCCCGGGAATTTCTCGAAGGTGAAGCGCGGCATCTTGGTGACGACGTAATCGATCGTCGGCTCGAAGCTCGCCGGCGTCACGCGCGTGATCTCGTTCTTGAGCTCGTCGAGCGTGTAGCCCACCGCGAGCTTGGCCGCGACCTTGGCGATGGGGAAGCCGGTCGCCTTCGATGCCAGCGCCGAGGAGCGCGAGACGCGCGGGTTCATTTCGATGATGACGAGGCGCCCGTCCTGCGGGTTCACCGCGAACTGCACATTGGAGCCGCCGGTGTCGACGCCGATCTCGCGCAGCACCGCGATCGCGGCGTTGCGCATGACCTGGTATTCCTTGTCGGTCAAGGTCAGCGCCGGCGCGACAGTGACACTGTCGCCGGTATGCACGCCCATCGGGTCGACGTTCTCGATCGAGCAGACGATGATGCAGTTGTCGGCGCTGTCCCGGACGACCTCCATCTCGTATTCCTTCCACCCCAGCACCGATTCCTCGATCAGCACTTCGCGGGTGGGCGAGGCGCGCAAGCCGCCGCGCACAATCTCCTCGAACTCCTCGGTGTTGTAGGCGATGCCACCGCCGGTGCCGCCCAAGGTGAAGGATGGGCGGATGATGGCGGGGAGGGCGATCGCCGGCAGTGCCGCGATCGCCTCGTCGAGCGTGCGCACCAGCCGGCTCTTCGGCGAGACGAGGCCGATGCGGTCCATCGCCTCGCGGAAGAGCTGGCGGTTCTCGGCCTTGGCGATGGCTTCTTCCTTGGCGCCGATCAGCTCGACCTCCCAGCGCCTGAGCGCACCCGATCGCGCCAGCGCCATCGCCGTGTTGAGCGCGGTCTGACCGCCCATGGTTGGGAGCAGCGCGTTGGGACGCTCCTTCGCGATGATGCGCTCGACGATCTCGGGCGTGATCGGCTCGATGTAGGTCGCGTCCGCGAGCCCGGGATCGGTCATGATCGTCGCCGGATTCGAGTTGACGAGGATGATGCGGTAGCCTTCCTCCTTGAGCGCCTTGCACGCCTGCGCGCCGGAGTAATCGAACTCGCACGCCTGCCCGATCACGATCGGCCCCGCGCCGATGATCAAGATGCTCGCGATGTCCGTGCGCTTAGGCATCGCCGGTCAATCGCGCGCCATCATCTTGATGAAGCGGTCGAAGAGGTAATGGCTGTCCTGCGGGCCGGGGCTGGCTTCGGGATGGTACTGCACCGAGAAGACCGGTTTGTCCTTGAGCTTCAGCCCTTCGTTGCTGCCGTCGAACAGCGAGACATGCGTGACCTCGGCGGATTGGGGCAACGACTCCGGCAGCACGCAGAAACCGTGGTTCTGGCTGGTGATCTCGACCTTGCCGGTGACCAGGTCCTTCACCGGATGATTGGCGCCGCGATGGCCGATCGGCATCTTGCGCGTCTTGCCGCCGAGCGCCAGCGCCAGGAGCTGATGGCCGAGGCAGATGCCGAAGAGCGGCTTGCCCGTCGCCAGCAGGTCGCGGATCACCGGCACGGCATACTCGCCGGTCGCCGCCGGATCGCCGGGGCCGTTCGACAGGAACACGCCGTCGGGCCGGTGGCGCAGGATATCGTCGGCGGAAGCGGTCGCCGGCACGACCGTGACGCGGCAGCCCTGCGTCGCGAGCATGCGCAGGATGTTGCGCTTGGCGCCATAATCGACGGCGACGACGTGGAAACGCGGCGCGGCGAGGCGGCCATAGCCCTGTCCCTGCTGCCAGCCCGTCTCGTCCCAAGAATAGGTCTGGCGGCAGGTGACCTCCTTGGCGAGGTCCATGCCCTCGAGACCAGGCCATTGCCGCGCCTGGGCAGCAAGCGCGATGGTGTCGATGGTTCCGTCCCGCGCATGAACGAGCGCGCCGGTGGGCGCGCCGAGATCGCGGATGCGGCGCGTGAGGCGGCGCGTATCGACATCGGCGATGCCGACAAGGCCGTGCGATTTGAGCCAGGCATCGAAATGCAGCGCCGCGCGATAGTTCGAGGGTTCTGTGATGTCCGCGCGCAGCACCAGGCCGCGCGCGGCCGGCGTCAGCGTCTCGATGTCCTCGAGGTTGGCGCCGACATTGCCGATGTGGGGGAAGGTGAAGGTGATGATCTGGCCGGCATAGGAGGGATCGGTCATGATCTCCTGGTAACCGGTCATGCTGGTGTTGAAGCACACTTCGCCGACCGCGACACCCGCGGCGCCGACGCCGCGTCCCCAAAAAATGCTGCCATCGGCCAGGACCAGAGCAGCGGTGGTACCGGGCGGGCGCGGAGACGCGTGCGACATCGGCGCGTCGGTCATGCGGAGTCGCGGATCCTCGATCTGTTGTGGTGGACCGCTCGCGCCAAAACGCGCCGCGGGGATGGCCCGGCGGCGCGGTCAGGGCTGCGATCGGACAACCACCCTGACATAGCCGCTGCGATGCAGCGCGTCAAGGCCGAGTCAGTGCGACGCGATCGATGGCGCGTCGCGCTGCTCCCTTTTTTGCGAAAATTGCGCTAACGTCCGCGTCGACTCGGAGGCGACGCTCGGAGAGGGCCATGCTGCGTCAGAAATTCACCGACTCGCTCAAGGAAGCGATGAAGGGAAAAGACCAGCTCGCCACGTCGACCGTGCGACTCGTCATCGCCAAGCTCAAGGAGCAGGACATCGACGCGCGCGGCAAGGGCAAGGACGCCGGGATCGCCGACGCCGAGATCCAGCAGATGCTGCAGGGCATGATCAAGCAGCGGCGCGAGTCGATCACGCTCTACGAGCAGGGCGGGCGGCCCGAACTGGCCGAGAAGGAGCGCGGCGAGATCGCCATCATCGAGCGATTTCTGCCCAAGCAGCTGTCCGAGACCGAGCTGGAGCAGGCGGTGAAGGACACGATCGCCGCGATCGGCGCGCAGGGCATGAAGGATATGGGCCGCACCATGGCCGCGCTTAAAGAGCGCTATGCCGGGCAGATGGACGGTGCCAAGTCGAGCCAGATAGTGAAGCGGCTGCTGATGTGAGTGCAGTCGGATCGATTCGGTCGGTACCACCCACGTCCCTTAGCGCAGCATTAAGGTGCCGGCGCCTTAATGCTGCGCTTCTGGAAATCGCAGACCTGCGCTAGAGTTGAATTGCCACCCTGCCGTAGCACGCCAGAGCTGACGGCTGACAGCAAGAGCTGGCAGCATCGAATGGCCTTTCCGCCTCGGTTCCTCGACGAGTTGCGCGCGCGGGTGTCGCTCGCCGAGGTGGTCGGCCGGCACCTGCGCCTCATCAAGCGCGGCCGCGAATATGTCGGGCTTTGCCCGTTCCACAGCGAGAAGACGCCGTCCTTCAGCGTCGTCGAGGACAAGGGATTCTATCACTGCTTCGGCTGCGGTGCGCATGGCGACGTCATCGGCTTCACCATGCAAAAGGCGAATCTGAGCTTCCCGGAGGCAGTCGAGGACTTGGCGCGTCAGGCCGGGCTCGACGTGCCCAAGCAGAGCCGCGAGGAGCGCGAGAAATCCGAGCGCCAGGCGACGATCCAAGGCGCGGTCGAGGCGGCTTGCGCCTTCTTCGAGGAGGCGCTGCAAGCGCCGCGGGGCCGCGACGCGCGGCTCTACCTTGAGCGGCGCGGCCTCGATCTCGAGACCATCCGCCGCTTTCGCCTCGGCTACGCGCCCGATGGGCGCGACGCGCTGAAGCGGGCGCTCGCCAAGAATTTCCCCGAGCCGCTGCTGGTCGAGGCGGGGTTGGTGCATCGCGGCGACGGCGGCGGCGACACCTTCGACTATTTTCGCCATCGCGTGATCTTCCCGATCGGCGACCGTCGCGGCCGCATCATCGCCTTCGGCGGTCGCGTGCTCGGAGAAGGCCAGCCCAAATACCTCAACTCGCCCGAGACGCCGCTCTTCCACAAAGGCCGCGTGCTCTACGGCTGGGCGCAGGCGCGCGTCGCCGCGGCGCGCCCGACCGGCGACGCGCAGCCCTCGGCCATCGTCGCCGAGGGCTATATGGATGTGATCGCGCTGCACCGGGCGGGCTTCACCACGGCAGTGGCGCCGCTGGGAACCGCGCTCACGGAGACGCAGATCGAGGAGTTGTGGCGCCTCGCGCCTGAGCCGGTGCTGTGCTTCGACGGCGACGCCGCCGGGCAGCGCGCGGCGGGCCGTGCGCTCGAGCGCGCCTTGCCGCTGCTCAAGCCCGGGCACAGCTTGCGCTTCGCCACGCTCCCGCCGGGCGAGGACCCGGACACGCTCATCCTGCGCCAGGGCGTCTCCGCCATGCGCGAGGCACTGGATAACGCGCGCCCGCTCGCGGAGCTGTTGTGGGAGATCGAGAGCGCGCACAAGGTCGAGACGCCCGAGCAGCGGGCCGCGCTCGAGCATCGGCTGGAGGAGCGGGTGCGAGTCATCGCCGATCGTTCGGTGCAGGAGCATTATCGCAGCTTCTTCCGCAACCGGCTGTTCGATATCTTCCGGCGAACGAAGCCGCGCCCGGGCCGTAGGGGGGCGAGCCAGAAGATCGGCCCAAATATCGGCGTCAGGCTCAACAGCGTCGCGACCTTCGAGGGGCGTCCCCGAGGCGAGCCGACGTCGCTGCGCCGCCGCCGCCAGGAGATCCTGCTGGCGTTATTGATTAACCATCCCTTCCTGTTGCACGAAGTGGCCGAGGATCTGGCCGCTCTGCACCTGCCGGCCGCCGATCTTGACAAGCTCTGCCACGAAATCTTAAGCATTCATGCCCTAAATCCGGACCTTGACGACACCGCGCTAAAGCTCCACCTCACAGAGCATGGGTTCGGCAGGGTCGTGCAGGGGGTTCTGTCGCCACAGGTCCTGACGCATGCCGCTTTTGCGCGGGCTGGAGCCGATGCCGACGCCGTGAGGATGGGATGGGCCAACACGAGAGACCAGCTCCAGCAGGCTCATCTGGATACGCAAATCGCCGAGGCGGAGCGGGATCTTGCCGAGGACACCACCAACGAGAAGTGGACGCGGCTGCACCCGCTGCTAGAACAAAAGATGGATGATGACGGCGCAGCCGGAGGGGGCGTCGGTTGATCGGGGCCAGGAGCCGATCGGGCGCTACGGAGAATTGCCGAGGGATTTATCGACGCACGGCTTAACGGTCGCGTGACGGCCGTTGTCGCATTCGTATTGAGCTTTAGGCGGGGCAGAGATGGCGAGTAAGGCGGCGAACACGGCGGAAGCACCCGAGGCGCGCGAGGAGGCGGCCGAGGCACCACTCCTCAATACCGTCGAGGCGGCGATCAAGAAGATGGTCGCCAAGGGCAAGGAGCGGGGCTACGTCACTTATGACGAGGTGAACGCCGCGCTGCCGACCGAGCAAGTGTCCTCCGAGCAGATCGAGGATACACTGTCCATGCTGAGCGAACTCGGCATCAACGTCGTCGAGAGCGAGGAAACCGAAGAGGCCGCGTCCACCGAAGAGGGGGGCGAGGGCGAAGCCCGCGCCAGCGGCAACCTCGACGACGAGGACATCGGCCGCACCGACGATCCCGTGCGCATGTATCTGCGCGAGATGGGCTCGGTCGAGCTGTTGTCGCGCGAGGGCGAGATTGCCATCGCCAAGCGCATCGAAGCCGGGCGCGAGATGATGATCGGCGGCCTATGCGAGAGCCCGCTCACCATGCGCGCGCTCATCGGCTGGCGCGATGCGCTCAACGAAGGCAAGATGCTGCTGCGCGACATCATCGACCTCGACGCCACCTATGGCAGCACGTTTGCGCCCGAGGAAGTCATCGTACCCGCCGAGGGCGCGCCCGAGAGCGCGGACGAAGAGGCACCCGCTCCCGCCGAGGAGGCGGAAGGCGGCGAGCCCAGCGCCGACGGCGCGCCGCCGCCAGGAGTCATCGAGGACGAGGCCGACGAGGACACTTCGATCTCGCTGGCGGCGATGGAGGCGGAGCTGAAGCCCAGCGTGCTCGCCACGCTCGACGGCATCGCCGCGCTCTACAAGAAGCTGCACAAGCTGCAGGAGCAGCGCCTCGCCAACCTCCAGGAAGGCGAGGAACTCGCCAAGCCGACCGAGAAGCGTTACGACAAGCTCAAGAGCGAGATGATCGAGGCGATGAAGAGCGTGCGCCTCAACAACCCACGCATCGAACATCTGGTCGAGCAGCTCTACACCTTGAACCGCCGCCTCGTCGCCTGCGAGGGCAAGCTGCTGCGCATGGCCGAATCCTGCGGCGTCAAGCGCCAGGACTTCCTCAATCACCATATGGGCCAGGAGCTGGTGCCGGACTGGTCGACGCGGGTCAAGCGCCTGCACGGCAAGGGCTGGGGCTCGCTCGTCAACAAGCACGGCGCCGAGGTGAAGGCGTTGCGCGGCGACATCGTCGGCGTCTCCGAGGAAGCCGGACTGCCGCCGATCGAGTTCCGGCGCATTGTCCAGACCGTGCAACGCGGCGAGCGCGAGGCCGGTCGCGCCAAGAAGGAGATGGTCGAGGCCAATCTCCGCCTCGTCATCTCGATCGCCAAGAAATACACCAACCGCGGCCTGCAGTTCCTCGACCTCATCCAGGAGGGGAACATCGGCCTGATGAAGGCGGTGGACAAGTTCGAGTACCGCCGCGGCTACAAATTCTCCACCTACGCCACATGGTGGATCCGCCAGGCGATCACCCGCTCAATCGCCGACCAGGCGCGCACCATCCGCATCCCCGTGCACATGATCGAGACCATCAACAAGCTGGTGCGCACCTCGCGCCAGATGCTGCACGAGATCGGCCGCGAGCCGACGCCCGAGGAACTCGCCGAGAAGCTCGGCATGCCCCTGGAGAAGGTGCGCAAGGTGCTGAAGATCGCCAAGGAGCCGATCAGCCTGGAGACGCCGATCGGCGACGAGGAGGATTCGCATCTCGGCGACTTCATCGAGGACAAGAACGCGATCCTGCCGTTGGATGCGGCGATCCAGGCCAATCTGCGCGAGACGACGACGCGCGTGCTCGCTTCGCTGACGCCGCGCGAAGAGCGCGTGCTGCGCATGCGCTTCGGCATCGGCATGAACACCGACCACACGCTGGAGGAAGTAGGCCAGCAATTCTCGGTGACGCGCGAGCGCATCCGGCAGATCGAGGCGAAGGCTCTGCGCAAACTCAAGCACCCCAGCCGCTCGCGGAAGCTCAGAAGCTTCCTCGACACCTGACAAGGGATCGGTCGTCAGAGGTGGTGATTCTCGGCGATGCGATTTGACTCGATCGTCCCGATCCCTGATATCTGCTGCCTGTTCCTCGGAACCGGGCCTGTAGTTCAGCTGGTTAGAACGCGCCGCTCATAACGGTGTTGTCGCAGGTTCGAGTCCTGCCGGGCCCACCATCCTGCTTCGCGCGGCGCGCTTCGCAGGATTTGCATCATCGTCAGTCGCGAAGCAGGATGCCCTCCGGAGCCTCGGCGGAGGAGGGCTGCGCGGATGCGCTACGTCTATTTGCTGCAAAGCGAAGCGGTTGTTGACCAACGCTATATCGGCGTTACGTCCGATTTGAAGCAGCGCCTTGCGGAGCACAATGCCGGAAAGTCTTCGCACACGTCCAAATACGTTCCTTGGAAATTGGTGACCTATGTCGCGTTTTCGGATGAGCGCAAAGCCGAGACTTTCGAGCGCTATCTGAAATCCGGTTCTGGTCATGCGTTCGCTAGAAAAAGACTGTGGTAGGTTAAAACCCGAGTTCAGACAAAACTGGGTACTGCGATTGTGGGCTAACCACACCAGCCTAAGCCCAAACCGCCGCTTGGTCAGGATTGCGGAGCATTGAAGCACTCGATGCCGAGATCCAATTGCAGCTCCGCCATCTTTGCAAGCGTCTCTAAGGGCACATTGTCCCCCAAATATCCGTCGCCCAAGAATTGAACGATGATCTCTGCTTCGCCGCCCGTGGCTCGCACGCGGTGGAGAAATGCTCTGTGAGGCGCGAGGCGATCGACCAGCATCGTTATCTTGTCCGCGAACCATTGATCTTTTAGCTCATAGCGGATGCAGTGCCTCCACCTGGTATCTCGGTATTGCCCTTTTAGAGATGTGCCCTTTGGCGTCTTTCTCAGGTCGCCGACACGGTGTTCGAAATGCGCTTCGAGGCCCAATACAGCGGTGATTTCCTCAGGGGGCATGGTTGGGTGCACAATGAACAATTCAACATCGACGCCTCGGGGCGAACCTTCGTCCAAGCCGGCTTTTTCGCTTTCTGACACGCCATGTCCCCAGTTTCTCGCATGCGCCAACTGGAACAGCATACCCCATCGGGTGCCGACTTCTGCACGGACGATTAGGGCCCTTTGTCCGGAAGCATTGGAATCTCGATCTCCCAGTGCCCAGATTTGTCCCTGTTGGCCCACCACCTTCGCCTAAAGCAACACCTCCCACGCCCGCGCGAAGAGCTCGCGCATGCGCTCGGCAATCGGGCGGTGGCGCCAGCTATGCTCGTCGATCGGCGTGGCGCGGGTGAGCTCGTCCTCGAACATCGCTTCCATTTGCGTCGCTGTCTCGGGGCCGAGCACGACAGCGTCGACCTCGTTATTGAAGAGCACGCTGCGGTGGTCGAAATTGGACGAGCCGAGCACGGACCACACACCGTCGATCACCACCGCCTTCGTGTGCAGGATGGCGGGGCGGTACTCGTAAATTTTGGCGCCCGCCTCCAGCAGGTCTTCGTAATGCGAGCGTCCCGCGAGCAGCGGCAGCTCGTTGTCGCTAAGGCTGGGCAGCAGCAGGCGCACATCGACGCCGCGCTTGGCTGCGGCGGTCAGGTCGTCCTTCTCCTGCGCCGTCGGCACGAAATAGGCGGCGGTGATCCAGATGCGGCGTTCGGCGTTGCGGATGGCCGACAGCAGGCTGACGTAATATTGCGGTACGTCGTGATCGGGCGTGCTGCCGAGGATGCGCACCACGTCCTTGCCGCCGCCGTCGATGTGCGGGAAGAAATCGTTCTTGACCGGGAAGGGCGGCCCGTTCTGCTGCGTCCAGGTGGCGATGAACAGCTTCTGCAGCGCGGCGACGGCCGGGCCCTCGATCTTCAGGTCCGCGTCCTGCCACGGTCCCGCCGCGTTGCCGCTGCTCAGCGGCGCGCTGGCGTAGACGGTGCTGAGATTGACGCCGCCGACGGTGGCGACGCGGCCGTCGGCGATCAATATCTTGCGGTGATCGCGGTCGTTGAGCGAGTAGGCTTGATCGACGGGATGGAACTCGAGCACGCTGGCCCCAGCATCCTGCAGGCGGTCGAAGAAGTCGGACGGCGTGCTGATCGACCCGATGCCGTCATAGATGAGATTGACCTGCACGCCTTGCCGCTGCTTCTCGATCAGCAGGTCGCTCAGACGCACGCCGTTCTCCTCGACGTCCTCGACGATATAGTATTCGAGGTTGACGTGATCCTTCGCCTCGCGGATGGCGCGGAATGTCGCGGCCAAGGTTGCGGCGCTGTCGCGCAGCAGCGTCACCTTGTTGCCCACGGCAAGCGGGCTTTCGGCGAGCGCGTCCTCGAGCGCCAGGTGCCGCGCGAGGACATCGGTATTCGGCGCCTCGAGCTCGAGCCGGGCCAGGACGAGCTTGCTCTGCTTCGCCGTCAGCGGGCCATGCATCCCCACGAGCTGCGGGCGCGACGAGCCTGAGCCGGAACGGTCGACCAACTGATCGACGTTGGGCACGGAAGAGCATGCCCCACACAGCAGGAGCACAGCCCCGAAGCATCGCCGGAATGAGCACATCTTTACGTGACCGTTGGCCAGCCAAACCTTACCGCAGAACGTTTGCGCCTGCCCGGTGGTTGCATGAGCAGCAGCGATTTGCGGTTGAGGAGGCTGGCCCGGTGCACCCGCGACCGGCGCCGCGGGAGACTGCGATGCAGCCGGCTCGGCGCCGCCGGCGGCATCGGCGCCGACGGGAGCGAATGGATAGGCGACGCTCGAAACCCTCAGCCTCACAGCGGGCAGGCGAGACGCAATTGCTCGAGCGCAGTCTGCGCCAGACGGCGCCAGTGTTCTCCAATCATCCCCCAGTTCCGGGTATCGTAGTGGAGGGCTCCGGGATGAGGCGGAATCCTGAAATCGTAACGGGGTGCCGCGCGGAAGCGCTCCAGCTGCACCGTAAACGGCGCGAGCACCGCGCGCTGTGTCGCGTGGCAGTCGAGCATGCGCCGCTTCAGACGGCGCGCCTTCGCATCGAGCGCGACGGTCGCCACCGGGCCGGCCTCGGCATGGGCGATGAAGGTGCCGGCGATGAAGCTGCCGCCCAGCGCGTGATAGCCGGCCATCTCGACCAGATGCGGTGGCGACTGGCCGGCCGCTTCGATCAGGCGGCAGGCGGCGTGGACGGCCAGCGCCGTGGCGTCGTGGTCGGGATGCCCGCCTTCATAGGCATGCGTGATCACCGCGTCGAAGCCGCCGTCGCGCAGCAGCGCGGTGAGGCGCTGCGCCAGCGGCGCAAGGTTGTGCGTGGCCTTCTGGTCGGCGATGCCGAGGCCGCTGAGACGCTCGGGCGTTAGCCCGGCCACCGCCAGCGCCGCCTCCGCCTCGGCCCGCCGCGCGGCGGCATACTCCGTCCAGCCGGCGAACCCGGCGGCGCGCGCGTCGCTCTCGTTGCGCGGAGCCCCGTCGGTGACATGCACGACCGTTGCATCGGGCAGTCGTGCCAGCAACGCGCCCGCGCCGATCACTTCGTCGTCGGGATGGGCGCCGATCACGACGGTCCGTGCGGGGAGCGGATCGATCGGCCAGGGCCAGCCTTGCATGAGCGGGAGGATGCCGAGGCGGGGCGTCTCCCGCAAGGTGCCCTCCCATGCCGTCGGAGCGCGCTGCACAGGCCAATGGCGGGAAATGCGATCGGATTGCCGAGCGCCACCGACCTATCGCGCGAATGTGATCCCGCTGCGGCCTAGCGGAGCGCAGCACGCGGGCGTACCGTAACTCGCGCGCGCGGCAAAAGGTCAAGCTTTTGAGGGAGGGCTAGGTGAGGAACCCAATGTCTCGGCGCCTGCTAGGCGCCGTTCTCGGCAGCGTCATCGCGGCATGGTCGGCGGCGGCGCTGGCGCAGCAGAAGCCGGTCACGCTCGAGTATTTCTCCTGGTCGATCTTCCGCCTCACCGCGCCTTCGGGCGAGGTGATCCTGACCAACCCCTTCGTCGCGAACCCGGACAGCCCGGTCAAGGTCGCCGACTTCCCCAAGGTCGACGTTATCGTCGTCGCCGACGGCCACCGCGACGAAGTCGGCTCGAGCGACGAGATCGCGCTCGCCACCGGCGCCAAGATCATCACCTCGTTCGAGATGTTCAATGTCTGGTTCGAGCCCCGCAAGGTGCCGTTGGAGCAGGTGCTCCGCTCCGGCCCCGGCGACACCAACAAGGTCGGCAGCGTCAAGATTCGCAACGTCACCTCGGTGCATGGGTCGGGGACCGCCGACAAGACGGATGGCGGCCAGGCGATGGGCTTCTTCATCACCTTCGAGAACGGCCTCACCGTCTATTTCGCCGGCAGCACCGACACGACGCTGGACATGCAGATGTGGGGCCAGCGCTACAAGCCCAACATCGCCATCCTCTGTCTCTCCAACGGCCGCGACCCGGAGGACCTCGTCGAGCAGGCACGGCTCCTGCGCACCGACAATCCCAACCTCAAAACGGTCATCCCCCACCACATCCGCCTGCAGCCGCCGCCGGGTGCGCACAACGCGGCCGATGTCGAGGCCGCCTTTAAGGCCTCTGGTCTGCCGATCACGGTGATCAAGCCGGAATTCAACAAGGTCTACGAGCTGACGAAGAGCTGAAGCGGCCCTAGGCAAGCGCCGCCGGTTGGCCTAGCCTGGGGCAGCAATGTTCGGACGGCCGCGAGCGCGCCGCAAGAGCGCGGCGGCCCTCCTTGGCGCACCCGGGAGGATGTCATGAGCGTGGTCAGCGTGGCCGATCTGCGCGGCGGCTCGGCCGCTCCCGACGAGATGCGCGCGATCCTCGAGCGCCAGCGCGCGGCGTTCCTCAAGGACGGTCCGCCCTCGCTCGCCGAGCGGCGCGCCGATCTGGCCAAGCTCAAAACGGCGATCCGCGCCAACACAGAGCGCATCGCGCAGGTGATCTCCGCCGATTTCGGCAATCGCTCCAAGCACGAGACCTTGCTGGCGGAGATCTTCACCACGCTCTCCGGTATTCGGCACGCCTCGCGCCACTTGGCGAAATGGATGCGGCCGAAGCGCGTCTCGGTCGGCATCGAGTTCATGCCGGCGCGCGCCCGCATCCTTTATCAGCCGGTGGGCGTCGTCGGCATCATCAGCCCGTGGAACTACCCGTTTCAGCTGGCGATGATGCCGCTGCTGGCGGCGCTCGCCGCCGGCAATCGTGCGATGCTGAAGCCCTCGGAACTGACGCCGCGCACATCCGCCTTCATGGCCGAACTCCTCGCCGGCATCTTTCCCAGCGAGAAGGTGGCGACCGTGCTCGGCGGCGCCGAAATCGGCGCCGCTTTCGCGCGCCTGCCCTTCGATCATCTGCTCTACACCGGCTCGACCGCGGTGGGCCGGCTGGTGATGCAGGCGGCCGCCGAGAATCTGACCCCGGTGACGCTCGAGCTCGGCGGCAAGTCGCCCTGCATCATCGGCGAGGATGCGGCGCTGCCGAGCGCCGTCGAGAGCATTGTCCACGGCAAGCTCTTGAATGCCGGCCAGACCTGCATTGCGCCCGATTACGTGCTGGTGCCCGAAGGGAAGCGCGAGGAGTTCATCAACCTCGCCGGCCAGGCCGTGCGCAAGCTCTATCCGAGCCTCCAAGCCAATCCCGACTATACCAGCATCGTCAACGAGCGGCATTACCGGCGCATCGCGCAGTATGTCCAGGAGGCGAGGGCGAAGGGCGTGCGCGTGGTCGAGCTCAACCCGGCGCAGGAGACACTCGAGGCCGGCGAGCGCAAGCTGCCGCCGACGCTGGTAATCGATCCCGGCGACGAGCTTGCAGTCATGCGCGAGGAGATTTTCGGGCCGGTGCTGCCGGTCAAGACCTATCGCCGTCTCGACGACGCTCTCGACTATGTCAATCGGCGGCCGCGCCCGCTCGCGCTCTATTACTTCGGCGCCGATCCCAAGCGGCGCGACGAGGTGCTGAGCCGCACCATCTCCGGCGGGGCCGCCGTCAACGAGACGCTGCTGCATGTCGCCGTCGAGGAGCTGCCCTTCGGCGGCATCGGCGCTTCCGGCATCGGTGCCTATCACGGCGAGATCGGCTTCCAGACATTCTCGCACCGCAAGAGCGTCTTCCTGCAGAGCCGCATCAACGGCACCTGGCTGCTGCGCCCACCTTTCGACAAGCTGAGCGAGATGGTGCTCAAGGCCCTGCTGCGGCGCTAGCCCACATGCCGCCCGAGGCGCCCGCGGCGGTCGACCTCGTCGATCGGCACGATCATCTTGCCGATCGGCCAGAGGGCGAGGCCGGCGAGCTTGACATGGGCCCAGGCGAAGGGCAGGCCGATGATGGTGACGGCGAGCAGCACGGCGGTCATCAGGTGCAGCAACGCCAGCCACCAGCCGGCGACCAGGAGCCAGATGATATTGCCGATCACGCCGAGCGGCCCGGTGCCGAGATCCTCGCGGCCCGTATATTCGGCGCGCGACACCGCCTTCTGCCCGAAGGGCAGCAGCGTGTAGAGCGCGATGTTGAAGGCGGCGCGCGCCCAGGGCACGCCGATGATCGTGATCGCCATGAGGATCGCGGCGACCACCCAGGCGAGCGCCATCCACAGCCCGCCGAAGATGATCCAGAGGAGATTGAGCAGAACACTGGTCACGGGCATGGCACCCTCGTCGCGTCAGCGGTCGAGATCGCGAAACTTGCGGTGCAGGTCGAAATCGCCGGAGGCGATCTGGCCCTCCATCTGGCCGAGCCGGTCTTCAAGGTCGCGGAACTTGCGCTTTAGCGACTGCAAGGTGTCGGCGGGCGCGGTGCTGACGCCACGCCAGAACTCCTCCTCGTCGCGGCTGGCGTAGAGCGCGGGCGGCTTGGGCCGGAGCACGATTGCCAGCGCGATGTAGGCGATGAGCGTGACCGGGAAGAAAAAGAAAAGCCCAAGCACCGTCACCAGCCGCACGACGATCGGCTCGGCGCCGATATAGTCGGCGATGCCGGCACAGACGCCGGCGAGAATGCGGCGTTCGGTGTCGCGGTAGAGCCGGAACGGATTGTTGCTGCTGTTGGTCCAGGTCATCGTCTCAGCCTCCTGCGCGCATGCGCCAGCCCGGCGCCTCGCTGTCGAGCACGTGCTCGAGCGCCTCGATGCGCGCCTCCATGCGGCGCGCGCTCTGCCAGATCTCCGCCAGCGCCTTCTCGTCCTCGCCCGACAGCCGCCGCGCCGCGCGCCACCGCGTGGCGTAGTGGGCGATGATCCAGATCGGCGCGACGATGAGCAGGAAGATGATGCCGAGGATGAACATTGCCGCGCCGCTCATCACGATGCGCCCTTGGCCTGCGGCTTCGGGGCGATGCGATTGCCGAGACGTTCTTTCAGCGCCTTGAGCTCGTCCTCGACGCCGTTCTCCGCCTCGAGACCGGAGAGCTCCTCGCCCAGCGTCTGCTTGCGTCCGAGGTCGAACGCCTCGACCTTGCCTTCCATCTCGTCGAGCGCGCGCTCGACCTGCTCGAACCGGGCAAATGCGTCGGTGATGCGTTCGTCATAGAGCCGGGTGCGCACCTTGAGCCGCGCCGCAGCGGTCTTCTGCCGCGCCACGATGGTCTTCTCACGCGCCTTGGCGTCGGCGAGCTTGGCCTGCAGCTTGGCGATGTCCTCGTTCTGCTTGTGCAGCGCCTCGTCGATCTGCCGGTGCTGCTTCTCCAGCGTCTCGAGCGCCGCGACGACGCGCGCCTTGGCGAGCAGGGCTCCCTTGGCGAGGTCCTCGCGGCCCTTGGTCAGTGCCAGCTCGGCGCGGCGCTGCCATTCCTCCTGCTCGCGCTTCAGCGCCTCCAGCCGCCGCTCGATCTCCTTACGCTCGGCGATGGTGCGCACCGCGGAGGCGCGCACCTCGACCAGCGTGTCCTCCATCTCCTGGATGATCAGGCGGATGATCTTCTCCGGATCCTCCGCGCGGTCGAGGATCGCGTTGATGTTGGAATTAACGATGTCGGTGAGCCGCGAGAAGATTCCCATTTCCGTCACCCCGCCTTGCACCGGGCGCTAGCTGGCCCTCACGGCCCATAAGCATGGCCCGTGCCAAGCGGGGCGGCTCCACTCAAGCCATTGAAAACGCCA
>WNFG01004961.1_pt1 | contig 17890 bp, 13 predicted proteins | sample 5400431 | NCBI WGS metagenome assembly WNFG01 (sample SAMN13153346, study PRJNA577476) | soil metagenome | isolation source: 120 cm saprolite under Douglas fir tree site 2 hole 3 replicate 2 | place: USA:California | collected 2015-04-18 | reverse complement strand
CTTCAGGGCATCGCCAGTAACTGTGACAATCCTTTCCCTCGGGGCGCCCTGGCGGCGATCGACCCGGCCACCGGAGAGGTCGCGAACGTCACGTACTTCGTCCCCGAGGATCAGACGGGCGGCGGGGTGTGGACGTCGGCGGCCGTCGACGTCGATCACAACAAGATCTTCGTGACGACGGGATCTGCGGACACGTTCGGCATGGGTTACTCCTACTCCATCGTCCGCATCGACCTCGCCACCATGATCATCGAAGACAGTTGGCAGCTTCCGTCGAATCCTGATCTGACGCCGGATGCCGATTGGGGATCGTCCCCCACAGTCTTCACCGACGCCGCCGGACGGGAGCTCGTCGGCGCCGGACAGAAAGACGGCGGCTACTACGCCTTCGACCGGAATGACCTGGCGGCGGGCCCGATCTGGGTGGCACCGATCGCCGTCGGCGGCGATGTTCCGCAGATGGGCCAAGGCACGCTCTCCACCGCCGCGTTCGACGGGACCACTCTCTACATCGGCGGCGGAGCCCCGCCCGATGGCGACGACCCTTCGCGGCTCGGCTCCGTCTGCGCCGTCAGGCCCGGCGACGGCACCATTCTGTGGCGCCGCACATTCGACGGTCCCGTCATCGCCCCCGTCTCCATCGCCAACGGCCTCGTCTTCGCCGTCGGAGGCCAGTCGGTCGTGGCGTTCGATGCAGCGACCGGCGACGTCCTCTGGTCCTTCCAGATGAAGAGTCTCGGATACGGGGGCGTGGCCATCTCCAACGGCCGAGCCTACGTCGGGGATCTCTCCGGAACGATCTACGCATTCGGCCTTCCCGGCCTGATTGCCCGTCCGCCCGGTAGACGATAACGGAATCGATGAGCTACAATCCCCGCGGTCCAAAACCCAACCCATGGCCGGAAAACTCGTCAGGCTTGTGGCTTTACTGTATCCGTCTGTGCCGCGGGCGCCTCGCGCGTTCGCCATGGTGGTGCTCTTCCTCGCCGTTTCACCGCTTTCGCTGCTGAACGCGGAGACCGTTCATGAGCCGGCCACCGGCATCACGGTCATCGTCGAACAGGACGGCCACTACACGATCAGCACGGCCGATCCGAGCTGGACGTTCAGCGGATCCCTTCCGACCCGTGCCTCCGATCTGAAAACCTCGGGCGGCCACGACGGCATCGGCGACTTTCACGAGATCTCGTTCACGTTCGGCAACGCCCGCGAAGGCTCGATTCGCACCTATCCGGCGCGAGCCGCTGTCCTCTTCACCGATCGACATGCCGAGGAATCTCCGAATGGGGGAGGATTCCCGAAGCTGGCGGTCTCGCCCACCGTACCGTTTCAGTTGTCGTTCCTCGGAAAGTGGTCGACGTATCACTTCGACCTCTCCGGTCCCGACGGACCGTGGGTCAACTTCGATGACGCCGGCCACTCCTTCATCCTCTCCCCCGCCTCCGACTTCATGGTTGCAAGTCTCCATCGCACACCCGCTGGTGAGCTCGAGAGCCGCATTAACGCGCGGATACCGACGATCCCGCGCGGACTCGCTCACCGCACCCTCCTCGTCGTTGCCAATGGGATCAATCGCGCCTTTGACGATTGGGGCCACGCACTGACCGATCTGAACGGAAAAAGCCGGCCGGCGAACGACGCCGATCCCATGCTCAAATCACTCGGCTACTGGACGGACAACGGCGCCGGCTACTACTACGACTTCGAGTCCTCGCTCGGGTACACCGGCACACTCCTGGCCATCAAGGATCAGTTCGCGAAGGCCGGCGTCGCCCTCGGCTACATGCAGATCGACAGTTGGTGGTATCCGAAGGGCGAGCAGGGCAATTGGAATCACTATCCCCCCTGGCTGCCGGAAGGAATCAAGCGCTATGAAGCGCATCCCGACGTCTTTCCCAATGGTCTGGGCGCCTTTCAGAAAGACCTCGGGTTACCGCTCATCACCCACGCCCGCTGGATCGACGCAAAGAGTCCCTACCGCCAGCAGTATCGGATGTCGAACAACGTCATCATCGATCCCGCCTACTGGACGAACGTCGGCACGTACCTGAAAAACGCCGGTGTCTTCGGGTACGAACAGGATTGGCTGAACGAGCTTGCCACCGCTGACTACACCATCGACGACCAGAACGCCTTCATGGACAACATGGCGCTGCTCGGCAATCAGTTCGGCCTCTCCATGCAGTACTGCATGGCCACCCCGCGGCACTTCCTGCAGAGCTCGAAGTACGACAACCTCACCACCATCCGTGTGAGCGAGGACCACTTCACCCGCGACAAATGGGATCAGTTCTTCTACAGCTCGCGGCTGGCCTCGGCACTCGGCGTCTATCCCTTCAGCGACGTCTTCGGCAGCAACGAGAAAGTCCACCTGCTGATCGCCACATTGTCGGCGGGCGTCGTCGGCGTTGGCGACCGTATGGGCGAGGTCAACGGCGAGAATCTTCTCTACGCCGCGCGGCCCGACGGCGTCATCGTGAAGCCGGACGTCCCCGCCGTGCCAACGGATGAGAGCATCCTCAACGATGCCCACAACGCCGGCGAGCCGCTGGTCTCTTTTACTTATACCGATCACGGCCCGATGCGCGCGCTCTACCTCTTCGCCCACCCGCGCACGGCAGACCGCACGGCGACGTTCACCCCGCAATCGCTCGGTCTCGGCGGCGAGGTCTACATCTACAACTGGATCTCCGGGAAAGGGCACCAGACCTCGGGCGATACCTCGTGGACGCAGGCGATCCATGGCGATCCGGCGTACGTCGTGGTCGTGCCGGTCGGCCGGTCCGGAATCGCCTTCCTCGGAGACCTCGGCAAGTTCGTTCCTCTCGGAAAGAAGCGCGTGACCGAGCTGTCCGACGACGGCGTGCTCGAAACCGCGCTCGCCTTCGCGCCGGGCGAGCACTCGATCATCGTGCAAGGCTGGGCACCCGCGGCTCCGATCGCCAGCGCCGACGAGGGCCGTCTCGGAAGGCTGGCCTTCGACGATGTGTCAGGCCGTTTCCGCGTCGAAGTCTTCCCGGGAAAATCGGGCGCCGCGCGCATCAGCATGTTCGTGCCGCCTCCCCGCGAGGACCCGGAAGACCGCGAACGGTAGAGTGAGACAATCGGCGCCATGCCGCGTCGGACCGTCTACAACGTTCTTGGTGCGTTCACCATCAGCCGGACCGCGGTCCTCCTTCTTCTGGTCATCGGCTCCCAACTGGCGTTCATCGCCAAGGAGTACTACAACACCATCTGGCAGACGGAAATATCGCTCTCCGCCAAACGCCTCCAGCCCGAGCTCCTGCGCCTGGCAATGGTCGGCGATGCCTGGTTCTACCGGCAGATCGCCATCAGCGGATACGAGCCGCGCTCGCTCGATGGCAAGCCGAAGAACACCTGGGCGTTCTTCCCGGTCTACCCGCTGCTGGTCCGCGCGCTCGGAGGAGGCGGCGGTGAATCCTTTTCGATCGTGGCGGTGGTTACCTCGAATGTCGCGCTCCTGGCCGCGCTCTTCGCCGTAGCCGAGGCCGGCCGCGCGCTCGGAGCGTCCGACGACGAGGTCGAGCGCGCGGTCTGGTACATCACCCTCTTCCCCACCAGCTATTTCTTCTCTCTCCCGATGACGGAGTCGCTCTTTCTGCTCCTCTCCGCCGGAACGTTTCTCGCCGCCGCACGGCAGCGATGGTGGGCCGCCGGCCTCCTCGGCGGCCTGAGCGCGGCAACGAGAGTCATCGGGATCTGCCTGCTTCCCGCACTTCTCCTACTCCCGTTCCAACGCAAGGAACGTCGGCCGAAGCAGCTCCTCTGGATTCTGCTGGTGCCCCTCGGCATGCTGGCCTTCGTCGCCTATCTCTACGCGCGCACCGGAGATCCTCTGGCATTCATCCACGCGCAAACCCTGTGGGGCCGCGGCACCACCGTAAGCGCATCGATTCCACAGAACGGCCTGCTCGTCAGCAAACCGTGGAACTTCATCGCCCTGAACATCGCCGCTGCGATCCTGATGATCGCCGCCGGCGGCTCGTTCCTTCTACGCCGCCAGTGGTCGTACGCGGTCTATACGCTGCTCTCCGTCGCCGTCCCGCTCAGCTCCGGCTCGTTGCAGTCGATCTCCCGCTACGCCCTGGTCGACTTCCCGATGTTCTTCTGGCTGGCGACGATCTGCCGAACCCCCTCCCGCGACCGCGCCCTGACCGCAACGTTCGTCATCCTCCTCGGCTGGCTGATCGCCCTCTTCACCCTGCGCGTCGACTTCGCGCTGGCCTGAATCTCCGGACTTGCCGTCCGTTGGCGCATACTGGCCCCATACATAAGGAGACAAATATGCGGCGATTCCTCCCTCTTGCATTCTCGCTTCTTACGCTCTTTCCCCTTTGCGCCACGGCTTACGCGGTCATCGACGTCAGCACGCTCGCCACATCCGGCACCGGCACCTCGGCGTCACCGTGGGCGGGGTGGGAAAGCTCGCTGAACGCCGAGCCGGCAAACACCCAGATGTACTTTCCGGCCGGGTACTACACGCAGTCGACACGGATCGATCTGAAACAGGGCTGGGTGATCCGCGGCGACGGCAAGGACGCTTCGTATGTGAAATCGTCGATGAGCGGGACGGCCTTCCGCGCGCCGTTCAGCCTGCTCACGTCCAACCAGACCCACACCGCGATTCGCGATCTCTGCATCTGGAATACGAACTCGTCCAACAACGGCAGCGGCTATCTCGACGTCGGCGGTGGACTCGTAGAGCTGGTGAACGTGAAGATTCAGGGCTTCCGTTTCGGCGCGTCGTTCATCCAATCCGAGATCGTCACCGTGGCGCGCTGCGACTTCGAATTCCAGACCGAAGCAGGCATCTGGATCGTCAACAATGGCGACTACAACACGACGTACGCGGACCTGGACTACTCCACCGCGGGATCCGATATCACCAACTTCATCAGTGTTCAGGGGTGCCAGTTCAACGACGCCAACGGCGTGACGCAGATCCTCGATGACGGCGGGTACACCCACGAGTTCACGAACAACAACTACAACGGCGGAACCATGGCTATCCGCATGGCCGGCGTTGTCAACGGCCGCGTCACGACGAGTGAGTTCGAGGCCCAGAGCGGTGACATCGTTTTGCTGACGTATTTCGCCAAGCATTCGGGCAGTTCCACCGGCATCGGCCCGAATGGCACGATCACGTTCGACGAGGGACTCTTCGCCCCGACCAGCACAAACGCCTGCATCCGCACCGACTCTGTCGAGACGCTGGTGCTGATTGCCAACTACTTCTCATCGAGCCAACCTGCCATCAAGAACGGCTCCAGCGCCAATACCATCGTCAACATTCGTTCGCGGAACTCCAACACGGCTCTCCTCGACTCCGACCCGACCCGACTCATCGACCTCGGCAGCGACCTGACGACCGGCAACCTGCGGATGAATACGAACCTGCAGTTGGCCAAAGCCGGAAGCGGGCTGCAGATCAAAGAGGGAACGAACGCCCGTATGGGACAAGCCACTCTCTCCGGAGGGGCAAAGACGGTCTCCAATACATCGGTTACGGCGAACACGCGCATTTTCCTGTCACGCGTCACCGCCGGCACTTCGCCCGGTGAGCTGAGCTATTCCATCTCGGCAAACACGAACTTCACCATCAGCAGCACGCAGGCAGGCGACAACGGGACGGTGAACTGGCTGTTGATCGAATCGCCGTGATGCGCTCGTTGTATCATCCGCGCCGCTTTGAAGGGTACTCCCCTTCCCGGCGTTCTGCTGCTCGAGCCCCGCGTGTTCGGCGAGGCGCGAGGTTTCTTCATGGAGACGTACCGCACGGACGTCTTCCGCGACCTCGGCATCGCCGCCGCCATCCTGATGATCGCAGCCGGCTGCTCGTTCCTTCTTCGCCGCCAATGGCCGTCCGCCGCCTACACGCTGCTCTCCGTCGCCGTCCCGCTCAGCTCCGGCTCGTTGCAATCGATCTCCCGCTAGGCCCTGGTCGACTTCCCGATGTTCTTCTGGCTTGCGACGATCTGCCCGAACCCCCTCCCGCGACCGCGCCCTGACCGCAACATTCGTCGTCCTTCTCGGCTGGCTCATCGCCCTGTTCACCCTGCGCGTCGACTTCGCCCTGGCGTAGTTTCTCGCCCACCTTGACACCCCGCCACCCCACCCGTAGGATGCGCGCCTCTCGGGAATGCCGCCAGCCGAGGTCAGGTTAGCGAGATTCCTAATCGCGGGGTCGTAGTTCAGTCGGTTAGAACGCCGGCCTGTCACGCCGGAGGTCGCGGGTTCGAGTCCCGTCGGCCCCGCCAATCGAAAGCACTCATGCGCCGCGATTTCGCGGCGTTTCGTGTTTCAGAGGGTTGCTTGGAAATTGGCGACTCGGAAGGTCGCAAATTTCGCGACCGAAGATCCGCGCGGGACCCGCGAAGCCTCTCTTGCCACAAGCGATCTCGCAGGCTGATGGCATCCTGAAGCACTTGTCCCGATACAGATATCGCTTGCAACGGCGTAGCCGGTGGGCTCTCCAGAATCGCGCGCGCCGCCGGCGAGGATGATGCTTACACCTCCACTACTGAAAGAAGCCGGTAATGTCGATGATCACGTGAACCGAGCCGTCGGAGTTGAAAACCGAAAGATCCGGCGACCCGCTACCGAGGCCGACGATGGCGCCATTGGCCAGGGAAGGATCGTTCTGTGTGAATTGATCGTCGAGACCACGGGCCGCCCAGCACTGGCCCACCGTTGGTGGAAACAGGGTTGCGCGTGTCGACCACCCGACACGGAGCGACCGCGAAGAACGAAAACGGCCCGGTCTGCGCCGAGGCGGTGGCGGCGCCGAAAAGAACTACCGCGAAGACGACGAAAAGGGCGGGAAGGTGGAGCTTGGCAGAGATCATACGTTTCCCTGTCATTTGAAGAACCCCGAAATATCAATCAAAACATCGAGCGGCGTCACACCGGCATTGAACATGTTGATCGAACCGTCTACCCCAAGCACGATGCGGGCGTTGTTCGCCAGCGTCCGGCCGGGGCTGAAGTTGATCGTGCTTATGTTCGGGCGGGCAACGAAGGCCGGCCCGGGAAAGAACGTGGCAAAGGCCGTGTCTGCCGGGCTCACGACTGTGACGTTGGCCGACAGCGCCGTCGCGTCGGATGGGATCCCGCAGGATCCGGAGATGAGGAGGTTGCGGCTTCCGCTCGGCGGGATCGCCCCGCCACCCCTCGTGTCCAGAACGCGGCAGGGCGTGACGAGGAATAACGACGCCGCTGCAGCAGCGACGACGGTGATCGTCGCGGTGCTGCTGGCGACATCGTCACACGAGTTGCTGACCCGTACCCAGAAGGACGTCGTCGCTCCCGGGGTGACGGTCAAGGACGACGCGGTCGCGCCGGCGATCGGACTCGACGTGTCGCCGGCATTGCCGATGAACCATTGGAACGCGAGCGATGTGCCGGTCGCCGCGGCAGTAAGATTCACCGAACTGCCGGCCCGGATCGAGCCGGACGGCGGCTGGGTAGTGATCGCCGGTGCCGCGCAGGTCAGATAGGTGAACGCATTCGTCGCGGTGCCCGTTCCAACGCCCGTCGTAGCGGCGACGTCCACCAGTCCCGCGGCATGCGCGGGCGTCGTGACCATGACCGTCGTCGCACTCGTGGAGTTGACCGTGGCACTGGCTCCGCCGATGGTCACGGTCGCGCTGTCGAGGTCCGTTCCCGTGATCGTGACCGAGCGTCCACCGGTCGTGGATCCGCTGTTCGGACTGACGTTGGTGATTGCCGGCACGCCCAGGGTGCCCGTTCCGGTCAGAGCGACACCGGAGGGCGTGTCAGCCAGGAACTCGAGAATGGCGGTCTTCGCGCCGACGGTCGAAGGATCGAAGGCGACGTTCACCGTGGCCGAAGCGCCGGCGCCGAGGCTTCCGGTGACATTGTGAGAAGTGATCATGAACTCCGCGCTGTCGGTGCCGGTCAGAGTCACGAAGGGACTGGTCAATGTAATCGGTGATCCCGAGGTATTGGTGATCGTCACCGCCTGGGTTGCCGTTGCTCCTAAGGTGACGCCCCTTGACCCGAAAGCGAGAGCTCCCGCCGTGAGCGTGTACGGCCTGACGGTGAGTCCTTCCAGAAAGGCGGCGATGTTATCGATCTCAGCGACGTTGTTGAATGTCAGCCCGCCGATCTGCGCGGCGGCCGGAGAATTCTGGAACGCGGAGCTGGAGTAGAACTCCACGGCCTGATGGACGGTCGCCACCGCTCCGTTATGGAACAACGGGGAGTGGTTCTTCACATTGAAGAGCGCGGGCGTATTGAACTCCCGCATACCGGACGCTTCCGTCGGGAGAAGATCGACGGCGACGTTGATCGGCATGGCATCGACACCCGTGTTGAAGTTGGCGTTGCCGGTCTTCCCGGAAATCGATCCATCGGTGGTGGCAAGGACAGTCCCGGAGTGACACTTCGAACATTTCGCGCTTCCGAAGAAGAGCGCACGTCCCGCGATCTGTGCCGTGGTCGTAGCGAAGCGATTGAGATCGAAGTTTTCATCCGCCGGGACGTTCCTGGTCTGCTGGAAGGCGTCCATGGCCGCCTTTTCCTCGGTCGTCGGCGGACGGAAGTCGACGCCGCTGACGCGATTGAGCGTGCGTGGGAAATGCTGGGCCACCGCGCCGGCGGCGAAATCGCCGAGTGTGGCCGCTCCTCCGACCAACCCCGACAGGCCGAACGGGCTGGTAAGCTTGGCATTGTCCAGGTTGGGCGATTTGCGGAACACGGCCGGGTTCGTAAACCCGTCGATGTTCTCGAGGATCAGGCTGCGTCCCTGCGGGAAATTCGTCGTGTCGTTGCTCGTTCGCATTCTCAGCGGACTCTCGATCTGGTTCGCGCATGTGGCCGTGGGGCTCCCACCGGCAGAACAGGCCAGGGTTCCGGCTGTGATGCTGCTGAACGTGGCCGAGTTACCGTTCGTATCGCTGATCGTTCCGGCAAGGGCCGGCGAGAGTCCCCCGTAAACGAGGTACTGAATGGTCGAGCTCCCCTGCGCGATCAGCTTGGTGAGGACTCTGGCGCTCCCCCCACCGGAACCTGTGATGACGCCTTCGAAGTCGCGTTTGCCGCGATTTCCCGTCGAAACGGGGCTCGTCACCACCAGCGTGTTCAAGTTCACGGTGGTTTCGCCGAGAAACAGTGGATCAAACACCGTCGAAAGCGTCGCGAATCGACTCTGGATGTTCGCTGGCGTCAGGCCCAGATTGAGCGATGAGACATGGCATGCGGCGCAGGTCCGTCCGTTTCCGCCGAAGGTCTCCTTGTTGAAGAGATTCCCACCCACCACGGCCTGCGTGGCCGTGGGCATGGTGAACGTGTTGCCCAGGTGGTTCTCCGGCGTTGCCGTCTGCAGCGAGAAGTTCGCGTTCGTCTCCGAAGAGCCCTCGGCGAAATTGAGACTGGTCGTGCCTACGATCTGAAGCGCGGGCGCAGGTGGTCCCGCGGCCTGACTCACTCCGCCGTCTGACGAGTTGGTCTCGGTGAGTCCGGTGAAGCTTCCGTATGAGACGCAAAAATTTCTACTGAAGGCACTAAACGACTCTGATGTATTCCCCTTGAAACAGACTTTCCCCGAGACCGGCGACATGACCGGAGGGATGATGAATTCCGGCGTCGGGGCCCCGGGAAGGTTCGCGAAGCCTTGCGTTGCGATCAAAACATCATTGTTCCCGCACGGCGGGTTGCTGGGGAACTTGTAACGGTAGGTCTCATTGCCCTGAGCGTCGAAGAAGACCAGCATTGCATTGGATCCGCTCCCGCCGTTCGGTCCCCAAGAGTTCTCCCCGCAGGGGCCCTCCATCTCGATGAACTGAACGCTCGAGTCGCCGTTCGCGCCGGCCAGGAGCTCCACGATCACGGTTCCCAGGTGATTTGTCTTCGGGTCAATGCGCCATCGTGACTGGGCCTGCAGTCCGACGACGTCGATGGAGAGGAGAGCAATGAGCAGTACAGACGACAGCCGATTGAGAAACGACGGACGATTCATGAGTATCCTAGCTCGAAGGCAGCGGCTCGAGCGTTTTGCCGATGATCGTTCCGGGCTGATGCGATTCTGGAAATGCGACCCACGATCGAGTTCCTTTCAAGGGATGGCTTGTTCATTCGCCTCTTCGCGCACGTTCCAGCGGAGAGCGTGACACCGAAGCAGGCAGATTCCTGTTTTGAGTTGGCTGAAGGACCTTGAGTATAACTATAACGGGAATGATGGCAATAGGCAACCCCCCGACGCGCCCGCGTGACGAACAAGATTCTTGACCTCCGCGCATTTCTCACAGTATTGCCCCCTGGGAGCGCGCGCGTCTCGCCCGCCAGACCGACACATTCGCTGGTAACCTCAACGGCGGGACGCCCGCGCTCCGACCGTTACTGCTTTCCAGCCCGATACCGGAGCACGCGCACCTTCTCCATCGTCACCAGCCCGTCGTCGATCATCTCGTCGAGGATCGGCAGCAGGCGCTCCACGTGCTCCTCGGTGTCGACGACTTCGACGACGACAGGGAGATCGGAGGAGAGATCGAGGAGGTGCGTGGTGTGGATGACACTGTTTGCGCCGAAGCCGGCCGAGCCGCGGAAGGCGGTGGCGCCGGCGAAGCCTTCGCGGCGCAATCGCTCGATCAGCGCGATCTCGAGCGGCTGATGCTTCCACTGATCCGACTCGCCGAAGAAAATCCGCACCATCACCTGTTCGCCCGTCAATGTGCGCATCGTTACCTCCCGAAGAGAAGCCGCGCCAGCGCCAGCCCGGCCAGGCCCGCTGCCAGACAGCCAAAGAATGTCGCTCCCGCGTTCACCATGCCGAGGCCCCAGGCACCGGCGCGGAAATAGTTGGTCGTTTCATAGTTGAACGTCGAATACGTCGTGAAGCCGCCCATCACACCGGTGGTGAGCATGAGGCGGACATCGGACGGGATCAGCTCCGTCGCCGCCGAGGTCTCCATGATGAATCCGATGAGAAACGAGCCGGCGATGTTCACGATCAGCGTCCCAGCCGGAAAGGCCACGCCGAACGCGCTCGCGGCCCAGAGCGACGTCAGGTAACGGGCGCCGGTGCCGATCGCGCCGCCGAGGCAGATGATTATCAGACGCATGTTTTCTGCCACTCTATCCTGCGCGTAGACGCAGGATCTCCGGTAGACCGCGCGACAGCAAATTAATGACGCAAAAGGTCAAGTTTGCCGGGCCTCACCGGAGATCAACAGCAAACTCTATCCTGCGGTAGGCGCGGCTCATCGTCAGGATCTTCTGAGGCACAGGACCACCGGCGATCCAAGCGCCACCGGAGATCCTGACGGCGTCTCTTCGCTGCGCTCAGACGCCGTCAGGATAAAATGCAAGAGCAGTGATCCACTTCTACCACGTCACCAAGCGCTTCGATGCCTACTCGACGGCGCTTCATGACGTCACCTTCCACATCGAGAAGGGGGAGTTCGTCTTCCTCACCGGGGCCAGCGGCGCGGGGAAATCGACGCTGCTGAAGCTGATCCTGCGGCAGATGCAGCCCACCGAGGGGCAGGTCGTCGTCAACGGGCGAAACTTAAAATCCATGCGGCGATCGCAGCTCCCGTTCTTCCGCCGTGAGATCGGGATGGTGTTCCAGGACTTCAAGCTCATCGAGCGGATGACGGTCTTCGAGAATCTCTCCTTCATCCTCACGGTCCTCGGGTTGCCTGCGCGCGAGCACAAGAAGCGCGCGTATGCCGCACTGCGCGCGGTGAGCCTGCACCACAAACTGAGCTCGTATCCGTTGCAGCTCTCCGGCGGCGAACAGCAGCGCATCGCCATCGCCCGTGCTCTGATCAACGATCCGCTGGTCATCGTCGCCGACGAGCCGACCGGCAATCTCGATCCCGATCTGACGCAGGAGATCGTGCAGATCTTCGCCGAGGCCAACCTGCGCGGATCGACGGTATTGATTGCCACGCACGACCGCGAGCTGATCGAGCAGAGCGGACGGCGCGTCATCACGCTCGATCACGGCCGCATCACCGACGAGAAAGTGGCCGCACCGCAGCGCGCGGCGCGCGCCGAGTCGATCTTCGGGATCGGCGGCTGAGAGGCGATGCCGCTGCACGACGAGTCGCTGCCGAAGAACACGCTCGCCTACTTCTTCCGCGAAGCGATGCGCCGGATGTGGGTATCGAAGCGGACCAGCTTCGTGGCCGTGGCGATGATCGCCATCTCTTTATTCATCGTCGGAGCGTTTCTCCTGCTAGCCGAAAACCTCGGGCGCGCGGTGGCGCAGGCCGGTGGGACGTCGCGCGTCAACATCTATCTGAACACCGACGCTACGCCACAGCAGATCGCCGCCGTCGACGCCTGGCTGGCCGCGCATCACGACTTCGCCGCGCGCCAATTCGTATCCAAAGAGGTGGCGCTGGCGCGGTTTCGCCAGTACTTCGCCAACCTCTCCGGCGTCGTCGGCCAGCTCGATGAGAATCCGTTTCCGGCATCGTTCGAGTGCGAGGTGACGCCTGGCCTGGCACAATCGCCCGCCTTCGCCAAGCAGGCGGCCGAGCTGCGTGGTTTGAACGGCGTCGAGGAGGTTCAGTTCGACTGGGAGTGGGTGGAAAAGTTAAAAAAGCTAATCAGCCTCGTAAACCTTGCCGGTCTCGTCGCCGGCGGACTCCTGGCCGTCGCTGCCGCCTTCACCATCGCCAACGTGATCCGCCTGACCATGCTGCTCTATCGCGAAGAGATCGACATCATGCGCCTCGTCGGCGCCACCGAACGGATGATCCGCGGCCCGTTCCTGATCGAAGGGATCCTGCAGGGCTTCATCGGCGCGGCGCTGGCGGTGGCGATGCTCTTCGCCGCCTTTTTCGCCGGCCGTCATTTCCTCGCCCCGCAAAATTCGCTGCTGTGGGGCTTCCTCTTCAACGGCTTCCTCCCCTGGCAGAAGCTCCTGGCCCTCCTCGCCGGCGGCATGCTCGCCGGCTACCTCGGAAGCTGGCTGTCGGTGCGGGAAAGCGGCGAAGAGAAAACGTAGCGCGAAGCGCCGCCGCCATCATCAAATAGCACTGTCATCCTGAGGCTGCCGGAGCCGCGTAGCCGAAGGCGGAGCTGGCGGAGGACGCCGAAGGACCCCCAAGTTGGTAACCCGGACAGGGAGGAGGTAAGTTGACAGCCGCCGCCCTATCCGGGTTTCAGGCTGGGGGTCCTTCGACCGTCCTACGCTGCTCCGTCGCTCCGCGACGAAGCAGCTCCGGCGGCTCAGGATGACGGCGGTGATGAGAGGGTGCTGGCGCGCGAAGGGCTTCGGCGCTTGCGCCCCCAATGCGATAGCCTTCCCCCCGCATGAAACTCGTCGAATGTGTTCCGAACATCTCCGAGGGCCGTCGCCCGGAGATCTATGACGCCGTCGCCGCGGCCGCGGCGGGCGTGGCGGGCGTCACGCTGCTGAACGTCGATCCCGGCGCTGACACGAACCGCACCGTCATCACCTTCGTCGGCGATCCCGAGGCCGTGCTCGAAGGGGCGTACCAACTCATTAAGAAAGGCCTCGACCTGATCGACATGACCACGCATCGCGGCGCGCACCCCCGCATCGGCGCCGTCGACGTCGTGCCGTTCATCCCCGTCTCCGGCGTGACGATGGATGACTGCGTCGACCTTGCCCGCCGCCTCGGCGAGCGCGTCGGTCGCGAGTTGCGCGTACCGGTCTACCTCTACGAATCCGCCTGCACTGCGCCCGAGCGCCGCAACCTCGCCGACGTGCGCGAGGGGGAGTACGAAGGCTGCGCGCGCAAGCTGGCCGATCCGCGCTGGGCCCCCGACTTCGGGCCGTCCGAATTCGTTCCAAAATCCGGCGCCATCATCATCGGCGCGCGCAAGTTCCTCGTTGCCTACAACGTCAACCTCAATACATTGGATAAACGTCTGGCCACGCGCGTCGCCTTCGACGTCCGCGAGCGCGGGCGGATAAAACGCGACGAGGAAGGGAATCCGATCGTCGACGCCAGGGGCGAGCCGGCGTGGGAGCCGGGCCTGCTCAAGTCGGTCAAGGCCGTCGGCTGGGTCATCCCCGAATTCGGCTGCGCGCAGGTGTCGATCAACCTGACGGATCTCGACGTCACGCCGCTGCACGTGGCATTCGACACGTGCGACGAGCGGGCACGCGAGCGCGGCCTGCGCGTGACCGGATCGGAGATCGTCGGATTGGTTCCGCGCGACGTGCTGCTCGTGGCGGGACGACACTATTTACAGCGGATGGGACGCTCGACCGGCGTGCCCGAGGCCACGCTTCTTCACGTTGCGATTCGCACGCTCGGACTGTCGGAGCTGAAACCGTTCGATCCGCGCGAACGGGTCATCGAGTATCGATTGGCATCGCCCGCGCGGCTGGCGTCGATGCGGGTGAACGACTTCGTCGACGAGCTTTCGAGCGACTCCCCCGCCCCCGGCGGCGGCTCGGTCTCCGCTCTGGCGGCGTCGATGGCCGCGGGGCTGGCGGCGATGGTGGCGGTGCTCTCCCATTCGCGGAAGGGCTTCGAATCGAAACAGACGGACCTCGACCGCATTGCCGTCCGCGCACAGACATTAAAGGATCAGTTCCTGGCCGCCGTCGATGCCGACACCGCCGCCTTCGATCAACTCCTCGACGCGATGCGGATGCCGAAGTCGGACGCGCGCGACGCCGCGATCACCGAGGCCACCGTCGCCGCGACCGAAGTCCCCCTCGGCGTCCTCGAGTCCTGCCCCGAGGTCATCGAGCTGTGCATCGAAATCGGCCGCATCGGATTGCAGGCCTCGCTCTCGGACGCCGGCGTCGGCGCGCAGATGGGGCGGGCGGCGGCGGCGGGTGCGTACCAGAATGTCTGCATCAACCTTGCGGGGTTAAACGATGCTTCCCGCCGCGCGGCGCTCGTGCAACGCGCCGACGTCGCCTGGGAGCGCGCGCGGAAACTTCACGCCGAGGCGGAAGAAGGGATTCTGGTCAAATTGAGGGGGAGCGTGGCTGAGTAGGCATCGTGGCGCCGACGGCTCGCCGATAGGACCAACGAGCAGGCTGAGGAGCTCCCGGAATTGGCTTTAAGCCTACCGAGGTAGGCTCAGAGCCTACTTGGGTAGGTTTAAAGCCTACCGGGGTAGGTTTAAAGCCTACTGGGGTAGGCCCAGAGCCTACTGGGGTAGGCCCAGAGCCTACTCGGGTAGGCCCAGAGCCTACTGGGGTAGGCCCAGAGCCTACTCGGGTAGGTATCAAGCCTACCGGGGTAGGCTCAGAGCCTCTTCGGGGAGGCTCCCAGCGCGGCGGCAGCTCGTCAACGCCTGCCAGAAAACGACTCCGGGCTCCCCGTGCGTCTAAATAACCATTGATCCAACGAAAAGCCAGACAACGGCAGTAGTAAGTTATACCCGCTCAGTGCTTTAGCAACACGAGAAAAGCTAAAGTGTGGCCGGCGGCAACTCACTTCCCGCGTTTCATTTCACGAAGAGCGCTGGTGAACCGATCGTTCTTCAGAAAGCGTTGAAACGAATCGTCCTCGGCGGGGTCGGGCAACTGCTCGCCGGCAATGACGTTGTCCTTGTACTCGTAGGCCAGCTTCAGATTCGCGATGGCACCGTCCACGTCGTTCATCTCGGCGTAGGTGCAGGCGAGGTTGTAGTAGAACATCGGATAGACCTTGTCCCTGCTGAGGCCATACTCGAAGGTCTCCTTCGCCTTCGGCAGATTACCCGTGACTCCGTAGGCTATCCCCAGATTGTCGATCAGCACGCGCCAGAACGTGGGGTCGAGAGTCTGCTGTTTCTTCTCCAGCTCGAGCGCCTTGGCGTACGGTCGGATGGCATTGGCGAAGTCATGCTTCAGGTACGCCGCGCTCCCTTCCTGGAGATAGCGCATAACCTCGGGTGACGGCTTTGCTTTCGCCTCCGGCGCCGCAGCCCGTCCGAATGCAACGATCGGAAGGGCCGCCAGGATCACAGCGAGAGTGATGCTTCGGACGAACTGAGTTTTCATGAGCTCTCCCCTTTCTGCTCCGGCATCGTTAATCAAGCGGCTATTCCCTCGGCTATTCTCTCCCGTCACTTTCGACTTTCGACCTGACCCCATTTTCGACGACTCGGACCGTTCGGAACGATAGCAGGCACCTACACCGGAGACGTTTCGGATGGTGGTTGAGCGCGAAGCGCGATACCACCGGTTGTTTGCAACAAGAATATCGCACCGCGGCAGGGGTGCCGGAGTCCCGGTACGCCTCGCTGCTTCACCGCTCCTACTTCGCTTCCTTTGTGCTGATAATTTGCTCGCCGACAGCCTTGAATGTCCCGATTGGAATAGGTTTGGTTCTCCCCATGACGGCCTCGTCGTCGTAGGCGTAGATTTCTCCTGTCTGACTGTCCATGAGGATGAGGCAACCTTCTTCGGGCATGGGCGGATATGCACACGACTGGCAAAGTACAACGACGTCCCAAGGTCCCTTCCGAGAGCTGCCGATCGGAGATGCCATTCGATTATTCGAGATGTTTGATTTGGATTTCAGGATAGCAGATGCCTCTGTGCGTGTGGCGAGAAAGAACAAGGTTGACGTAACGGAGACTACGACTGTGCACAAAACAAGCGCGACGCTCCGGAATCTATTCATCTGCGATTCTCCTTCTGAGTTGTCACGCGATCAGCGATCACGTGATCCTAGTCGATACAGGAGTGTCCGCAGAGCGGTTTTACCTACCACCGCCAACAAAGAAACGAGCCGGTGACGGATAACGTTCTAAATTGATCGCGCAGCGGCAAACGTAACATGCGGCTGAGGCATGTCTTGCGTCGTGCGTCCGCCCGGCTCATCAGCCTACCGCCCCCCATCCAAAATCCCGTTCAACCTAACCGCCGCCTCACCCACCCGAGGCCCCGGGTGAGTGAACAGGTTTTCGTCGACGGCGACGGGGACTACGTTCTTCGTTCCGGCGCGAACAAGCAAGGCGTGGACGGCTTCGGGGGTGACGGAGTGGTTGGGGTAGAGGAGGAGGTCGGGGGGGTGGGCGACGAAGGATTCAAGGGAGTATTGGGGCCAGCCGTTTACCTCGACGGCGTTCCGCGCGCCGCAGAGGGTGATGAGGTCGTCGGCGAAGGTGTTGCGGCCGGCGACGAAGAGGGGGTCGGTCCAGACGGCGAGCATGACTCGGGGCGGGTTGGCGCGGGTGCGGCGCTGGCGGGCAAGGCTGGCGTTGAGGGCGGCGACGGCGGGCTTACCGTCGATGCCGAGGGCGGTGGCGATCGACGTCATCGATCGGGCGATATCGTCGAGGCGCTCGTTGGTGACGACCAGGAACGGGATGTGGACCGATCCGAGCGAGCGACCGAGGGTCGGTTGGAGGCCGGCGGCGTTGGCGATGACGAGGTCGGGGCGGACGGCGACGATCTTCTCGAGGTTGGGCTGAAGGCCTCCGACACGCGGGAGTTTGCGGTTGGGCATGGCCTCGGCGGAGAAATCGTCGGTGCCGGCGATGCGCTCTCCGGCACCGAGGGCGATCACCATCTCCGTCACGTTCGGGGCGAGGGTGACGATGCGTTGGGGCGTTTGTTTGGAGGCGTGCTTGGGACCGGCGCAGGCGGCCAACAACACGATGATCACCAGATGAACACGCATCGGTCTCAATTCAAGCTCCCGTGAAACGCCCCCTCATCCGCCTTCGGCACCTTCTCCCCCGCGAAAAAACCCGCGGGGGAGAAGGGCTCTCGATGTAAAGGGTGCCGGCGATTCACTCATCGTGTGAAAAATGCAGGATATAAGCATCCAAACAAAAACCGCGGCGTCGCCGCCGCGGTTCGCAAGGAACAGATTGACTCACGGCTACGACTCGCCGCCTTCGTCGTCGTCCATGTCGTTGTGGATGCCGAGGCGGGCACAGGCGGCCGCGTACATCTGCTTGGATGCGTTGA
>WNFG01009023.1_pt2 | contig 17906 bp, 10 predicted proteins | sample 5400431 | NCBI WGS metagenome assembly WNFG01 (sample SAMN13153346, study PRJNA577476) | soil metagenome | isolation source: 120 cm saprolite under Douglas fir tree site 2 hole 3 replicate 2 | place: USA:California | collected 2015-04-18 | reverse complement strand
TCCTCCAGCATTACACACCACAGCTTATACCTGGGTTTACGGTTGTTCCGCAACCGCGTGTCACATTGCGTCCAAAATATGGGATGCGCATGATTTTAGAGGCGACACCTGTTGAGGTTCCAACGCAGGTGGGGTGAACAATGTTTGGTCTGTAGGAAGAGGATACGTTCATCCTAGTGTCCGGTACCTGCGATGCTGGTTCTCATGCAGAAACCGTGCACAGCAGTGTAAAGGCGATGAAAACGCGCTTCATTAACTGAAGAATTGCACGTTTGTACACTCAAAGCAGGGCAACCCAACAGCTCAACATGACCTTCCTGTCGTGACGATTATTGCTGAGCACGAAAGATGCGGATGAACCACAAACCTTTCTTAATCTTAACCGTATATGCGATAAAGGTTATCAGCAGGCGTACAAAGAAGTGTTCCCTTGCTCATCGAGAAAACGATCCTCAATGAGTTAAGCAGAAAGGATCAGCGGTGGTTGAAACAAAGGAAAAACAGCAAGCATCCCCTACTGCTATCGTGACAGGGCATAACTCCTCACCCAATGGCAGAAAGAAGATCTCACAACGCCGGGTTTTGATGCTTTTGCATCCTTATCGCTGGTGGTTGCTGGCAGCAGGGGTGTTACTCGTAATCACAAGCAGTCTATGGTTATTCTTCCCGCTTGTCATTCGCACCTTGCTGAATACGATTATAGGACAACATAACGAGCGGTTGCTGAATATTGTAGTGCTGGTAATGATTGCGGTCTTTATTATACAGGCTGCACTGAGTGCGCTGCAGGGCTACCTGATCGCGTCTCTTGGAGAGCGGCTTACATTCGATCTGCGAACCATGCTCTTTCGCCATCTACAACGCCTGCCATTAAGTTTTTTCGATTCTCGCCGCTCGGGTGAACTGATGAGCCGTGTCACGAACGATGTGACTGTGTTGCAGACTTCACTGACCAACAACATCTTACCCATCGTCTCACAAGTAGTGACCCTCATTGGTAGCATTGTGATTGCCACATTGATCAACTGGCGTATTATGCTCGTCATTCTAATCGTGGGACCACTTGCGGGTCTCTCAACATCGTACTTTGGGCGACGTATTCGCGGGCGAACACGTGGGGTGCAGGAGGGCCTTGGCGAGGCTGGTGTCGTACTGGAAGAGACACTCACAGCGCAGCGGGTCGTGAAGGCTTTCGCACGTGAGGACTATGAACAGGAGCGATTCACAACTCGCCTGCGCAAATCACTGCTAGAGGCGTTGCGACGGGCTCGAGCGCAATCGTTGCTGGGACCTGTGAATGAATTGATAGGCTTTGCTGCTTTTGTAATTGTGCTCTGGGTTGGTGGACGCGAAGTATTAGCGGGACGCTTGTCAGTGGGAGACCTGGTTGCCTTTATCTTCTACCTGTTCATGCTTGTAGAGCCATTGATTGGACTAAGCAACCTGTACTCACAAATTCAGACAGCTCTTGGCGCGTCGGAACGCGTCTTCGAATTGCTGGACGAGCCTGTGGATGCGTCATTGCTTGACGCTTCTACCCCTGAATTGCCACCAATCGCAGGGGATGTCGCCTTCGAGCAGGTTTCATTTTCCTATCCAATCGCTTTGTCCAATGCAGACAATAAACCAGCGGATGTTCCACTTGACTACCCTGTTTTGCGTGATGTGACGTTTGAGGCGCTGCCAGGACAGGTAGTGGCGCTGGTAGGACCTAGCGGTGCAGGCAAGACGACGACACTGAACCTTTTGATGCGCCTGTACGAGATAAATACTGGCACAATTCGCGTAGATGGCTTCGATATTCGCGCTGTTCAGCCACAATCGTTACGCGCTCAGATAGCAATCGTGCCACAGGAGCCTACGCTCTTCGGTGATTCGATTGCAGAGAATATTCGCTATGGGCGGCTTGAGGCAACCGGTGAAGAGGTGCGTGCAGCGGCGCTGGCTGCCAACGCGATGACGTTCATCGACAACGCGATGACGTTTATCGAACAATTGCCGGAAGGTTTGAATACCCTTGTCGGTGAACGTGGTGTCAAGTTATCGGCAGGCCAACGCCAGCGCATCGCCATAGCACGCGCTCTGCTGCACAATCCACGTATCCTCTTGTTAGATGAGGCAACGGCTTCGTTGGATAACGAATCTGAGGCTCTGGTTCAAGATGCCCTGAATCGCTTGATGCAGGAACGTACTACCATTGTGGTGGCTCATCGATTGACGACGGTCGAACGAGCCAACCTGATTCTGGTGTTGAATCATGGGCGTATTGTCGAACGTGGCACCCATCAAGAGTTACTGGAACTCAATGGACTCTATGCTCGCCTGTACACTCGTAATTTCGAGGATTTGGGCGAGCCAGATGAAGCGATGCTTGATGTGCTAGGGTAAGGAACGTAGGAAATATTTCACAATTCAGATATAACCTCACCAAAAATAAGGTAATTACCCGATGTATAACATAGCTCTGATTTGCTATAGTATGCTCAGTCTTCGTTTGAAAGTATTATCCCGCAAGAAATGAGTGTGGAATTGATGCAGCGTTTTGTGGAGGAAGTCGTATCTATCGCAGATGCCTGCCTTGGAGGTCTACGAGGCCGCTCGGCGCTCTTAATTGGACCTGAGGAACAACGACAGCCCTACAGGTTGCTGTTACAACAAGCAGGCATGAAGTATATCTACCAGGAAGACACACATTGCTCCGTAGCTGCTATGATACCTCAAGTGCAGTTACTCATGAATCTGCCTGTTCGCTCAACTTCTTCACATGCAATTCCGCGACTTACGGCTTCAGCTATTGCCCAGGGATGCATTGGGCGTCGAACTCCACTGCTTATCTTCGACCTCGCAGAGTCTACCTCGATTGAAGAACCGGCGGGTTTATTGCCTGCCGTCTGCCTCTATACCCCTGATGATCTCCGAAGTATATTGAATAAGGACAAGGTGCAAATCTCGTAGGGAAAATGGTACAATTGGGAGGGCTACATCGTCCTTATAGTGGTACAAACACTACTTTGTTACTATATTTCGCGTTATGTATTGAAGCAAAGCCCTCTTTATTATACTAATAGGATGCTCTTTTCAAGAAAGTTTCTTGATCTTTTAGGGGTTAATGTAAAGCGCCCCTTATATGAGGAATACATGGAAGTCATTAAAATATCTCCCCGTGGCTACTGCTATGGTGTGGTAGATGCATTGCAAACGGTCCGTCAAGTAGCGAAAGATCCTACCAATCCGCGACCTATCTATGTAATCGGACAGATTGTACATAACCGCCACGCGATTGAAGAACTCACCAACCTGGGAGTGATCACACTCGATGGACAGGATCGAGTAAGCATTCTTGACCAGGTCAACGAAGGAACGGTCATTTTCACAGCCCACGGCGTTTCTCCTCTTGTAAAACGCAGAGCTAGAGAACGCGGTTTACATTGCATCGATGCTACCTGTCCCGACGTAACCGTTACACACGACCTTGTGCGAGAATTAGCGGCTGCCGGTTACTACATCCTTTATATCGGTAAGAAGGGACATCCCGAACCCGAGGGTGTACTTGGCGAGGTTCCAGGCCACATCAGCCTGGTAGAGAATGAGGCCGATGTTGACGCGCTCATGCTGACACCAGAACAAGAGCAGAAATTGGCCGTCGCTACACAGACAACGCTCTCACAATGGGATACTCGACGTGTCATCGAGTATATTAAAGCGAAGTATTCCCATGCAGAGGTGCACATCGATATCTGCGCTGCGACCCAGACGCGCCAGGAGGCGGTGGTAGCGCAGGCGAAGGGAGCAGATTTAACGATAGTCGTTGGTGATCCACGTAGCAATAATACAAATCGTCTCGTCCAGGTATCTGAAGAGTTAGCAGGCGTTCCGGCTGTACGCATTGAGGACCTATCTCAATTGAATATCGAATGGTTAAAAGGGAAAAATCGCATTGCCGTCACTGCTGGCGCCTCGACACCCAGTCAGTTGACGCGAGAAGTCATCCGCTTTATTGAACACTATCAGCCAGAAACGTAGCGGTCCATCAAGCATCACTGGACATGTGAAATGTAGGGTCATCCCTTCTCCTTTCGACTTGCCTGAGCGCGCAGCGCTAGACGCGTAAGCGTCGTTGGCAAGGCGGGTAGGTGCCAGCGGATGCCCAGCTCAATACGCTTAGGGAAGTAGATTTTATGATGACATTGAAGCAAGCGCTAGGAGAATATACTGATGAGCAGTTAGGGCAAATTGCCCAATGGTGGGGAATTGGGGATACACCAGAAGAAGGCTGGCGACATCACCACGGGTTATTGATCCAGCATATGCAGGAACTGGTTGCTGTGCGCTTTGCCTGGGAACAGCTCTCTGAAGATGAACGCAAAGTATTGCACAATATACTTGATTTCTCAGCCTCTAGCGGAGCGTTACACGATGTGATCCTCAAAATAACGCGTTTGCCTGAAGCCAATTTTGAGATAGCTCTTGACACTCTCAAGCAGTATATGCTCATTTTAGAGGAACAGACCGCCATAAGATTGGCCGGTGCGACAGCAAGTTCCTCATCTAAGCAAACGAAGCCGCCTGCTGTAAAGACAACGAAACTCTTTATTACGAAAGAGTTGCTCGATCCTTTGCTTGCTGTTGGAAAGGAGATCTATACATCACAGGACCGATTGCAGATGAAGCTTGAAGACATTCTAGCGAGTCTCAATCAGGACAGGCTTTATGAAATTGGTCGTCTCTATGGATTTATGCTACATGACTACTATTCACGGACTCCCCCTAGTACACGCCTGGCTGTGCAACTGGTACAGCCGGATGTACCTTTCTATGCCTGGGAGCAATTTGATGCCAAAACCCGTAAACTCTGTAAGTGGATATGCGAAAATGAAGGCGTTGTCACTATGCAGGCAGCACGTGAGTATACGGGCTTTGACAACATTATCTTATCTGGAGTCATTCATACACTTGAACGTTTTGCTATTGCTTTTGACACGTTCGCAGGTTCAGAGAGAAAACTGTTCGTGCCGCGTGAATTACTCAAAAATTTGAAAAAGGCTGTGGCGCAACCCGAGAGCCTGGAAGAAGAGGCTTCTGCCGGCCTGGTTGCTCTTGACACGTCACCACAATCAATACGCAATGGCGATACATTGATTTTGTATGATCTGGCGACCATCATTGGTGCGATGTTCCAGCAGAATATCGAGCCAACGCAGGCTGATAGGGTGCCAAAACGTATTGCGAACAAGCTGCAACCCATGTTGCAAATAGCACCACGCATTCAGTCATATTATGAAGAAGATGATACTCTCGATATGCTGTTTAGCATGGCGCAGAAGCTTGGACTTGTAAAACGCAACAAGTCATCAGCAGATGGAATTAAGCCGCGTTATGTACAAGGTCCTCTGTTTGAAAAGTGGTCACAAATGGATGTGGTTGACCAGACTCACGATCTGCTAGAGTACTGGCTCAGTGGTCAGCACTGGCTTGATATTGCGGGCGTGAACTTTAACCAGAGCAACAGTTACTACCTTGACATCATGGCTGGACGCAAAGCTGTCCTATCGTATTTAAGCAAGTGTACGCCGGGACTGTGGTACTCTATTGATTCCTTGCTGCGTACGATGAAGGCGCAAGATCCATATGTACTGCGCCCCAGGCAGGCCGCTATGGGTTTATCGGGCTTTCGTAACGACAGGAATATGCTTACAAATTGGTATAAATCTGATGGGGAAATTATTATAGGAATGCTCAGTTTTACCCTCTTTGAATTGGGAATCGTTGCGTTGGGATACCAACAGCCTCATTTGGCGGAAAAAGATAAACCCGTCAATCCTGATGCCTTTATGCTTACCGATCTGGCAACTGCTGTCTTGTCAACTGAAGCGGAACCCTCGTATAGTTCTGTCACACCTGCGAATGGTCGCACACTGATAGTACAGCCGAATTTTGAATTGCTTCTGCTGCAACCTGATCTGCCAACGGTGTACAGCCTCTTACCTTTTGCGCAGGTCAATCAGATTGGGGTTGCGAGTCGCCTGACACTGACGCGTAATTCGGTATTGCGTGGTTTAGAGGCAGGTAGGAACATAGAGCAAATTATGCACATACTTGAAGAGCATAGCCAGAAAGAATTGCCGCAAAATGTGGTCTATACCTTGCGTGATTGGACCAAACTGTACAAGGAAGTAACTATCACACAGGTGCTATTGCTCGATGTGCCGAGCGAAGCAGTAGCCAATGAAATATGTTCCACACCTAAGTTAAGTGTCTTTGGCTTGCGCAGGATTGCTCCCTGCGTTATTGCTGTAGATAGCGATACTAGCCTGCAAGATTTGCGTCGCGCGCTCGACAAAGAGGGCATTGTTGTCAGAATCAGCGGCGACATCGTTTCTAAACCGGCTGTGAGTACTTCATACCGCAGGTATTAAAAACTGAAAGTTCAGCTCGGAATATATGCTTATTGTGGGCCAATCAGCGTGTGACGAATCAACATCAAGTGTGTCAGGGGGCCTAGACCTCCAGGTACCGGGGTTAGAAATGAGGCAATCTCTTTAACGCTCTCGAAGTCTACGTCTCCGACTACTCTTCCACCAATAGCATTAATACCTGCATCTAACACAACTGCGCCGGGCTTTACCATATCGGCAGTAATACTGGCCGGTCGCCCAATACTCACTACGAGAATATCTGCGCTTCTGGTGATATTCGCAAGGTCCTGAGTGTGTGAGTGACAGATCGTCACCGTTGCATCGTGATAGATGAGCACGAGGGCGATGGGCTTGCCTCCAATATTGCTTCGTCCAACAACTACAGCATTGCGGCCAGCGATCGGAATACCTGCATCTTGTAATACTGTGAGGATAACATCAGCAGTTGAGGGAATAAAGCTGGGAAAGCCAAGCAGCAAGTTCCCTGCGTTGCGCGGCCCAAGACCATCTACATCTTTCTCTGGAAGCAAAACCTCAGTTACAACCTGCTGTTGTATATGTGATGGTAGCGGCAACAAGAGCAGGACGCCATCTGTATTCTCATCATTGCTTAAAGAGGCAACCTCCCCGCGTAGCTCTTCCTCTTCAACCTCGAAAGGATATGCTAACGTCGCGCAGCCCAGACCAATCTTGCGACAAGCTCGCACCAATTGCCTGCTATAGACTTCTGCGGCACCATCATGCCCTGCTATTATTTGTGCCAGCCGAGCAGAACGATGGTGCTGTTTGCGAAACTGCGCAGCTTCACTTTGAAGTTCAGCAGTCATGTGTGCGACAAGTAGTTTGCTATCAAAAATGATTGCTGCCATAGATGCTTCTACTCCAATTGGCTATACTACTGCTTATCATATCACAGCCCATGTACCACTTGGGGGAGGCGATTGGTAAATACAATGCAAATGCGCTACAATGCCTTCTGATATCAATATAGTGCATTTTTTACTTCAGGGTGAGTGTTAAGAATGCCTACACGTTGGTAGCCCTTCGGTACCATCCATACCAAAAAGAGAGGATTTTCATGGCAGGTGATTGTTCATTTGATATAGTATCGCAATTTGACGAACAGGAACTGGTTAACGCTATCGATCAGACAAGGCGGGAGGTTTCCACTCGTTTTGACTTGAAAGACACAAAGACAGAAATTCTTCATACGAAGGATACTATTACAATTGTTACCGATAGTTCTCTTACGCTCAAGAGTGTTCGGGATATTCTTGAAACGAAAGCGGTGCGTCGTGGTTTATCACTAAAGATTTTTAATGCGGGCAAAGAGGAAAATGCGGCTGGGAGTAAAGTGCGCCAGGTCATTCAGTTGCAGCAAGGTCTCTCTCAAGACCTGGCAAAACAGATCAGCAAGCATATTCGCGATACCTATCCCAAAGTGCGGCCGCAAATTCAGGGAGATGCAATTCGCGTGGTAGCGAAGAGCCGCGATGAATTGCAAGCAGTGATTGCACTTCTCAAACAAAAAGATTATCCTGTGGCGTTACAGTACATCAACTATCGAGGATAGGACTCAAAAGGTACTTTAGTACCAAAAATTGAGACCTTTTTCTCAAGAATTCCAAAATTGTAGTAACCTAGTTTTAAGTAAAGAAACCTTTTATAAGGTGTTATGAGCAAAGGCTCTGCACTTTTCTATATTGAGGAAGTGACCTTTCATGCCTGGGAACAGACAAGTTTTCAGCACAGCAATGAATGCAGCCGATCGATTTCGCTGGGATAGCCAGTGGACGGAAGCGGCGAATGAGTATCAACGAGCATTGGCAGAGTTCCCAGATGACGCAGCTGCGCGTGGTGGACTGGGTTTTTGCTACATGCAAACGAAACAGTGGCAGAAAGCGCTCGCTGAGTATGAATCCATTCTCAAGCGTGATCCTAGCAACATAATCGCGCTGAGTAAGACAGCCGAGTTATATGTAATCTTAAACAGGCGAGATGACGCGTACAGAGCGTATCTGCATCTTGCGGAATTGTATTCGCAAGCAGGCCAGGGTGCACGAGCGGAAGCTGCATGGCAAAAGGCTGTGCAATTATCTCCTGCAAGCCCTGAGCCTCACGAGCGTCTTGCAGCTTACTATCTTGGGAAAAAAGATATTGCGTTAATGGTTCAAGAGCGTTTGGCTGCAGCTCAAGGGTATCTACAACGCAATGATGGGGTGGCAGCTACTGCGCAATGTGAAGAAGTATTGCGTGTTGATTCAGCCAATGCACAGGCACAGCGTGTTCTCTCACAGATCAGAGGACAAATGCAGCCTTCTGGGCCGCTTCCACAGGGAGCAAGCGGGGTGTATTCATCGCCAACTTCTAAAGAGACAGATATATCTACTACGGGCAATCTGTCTTCAGGCCCCTTAGCTAACAAAGGGAATGCTGCGGCTGGCATGGTTTCTTTAAGCAACACAAGCGGAGGTAATACTGGCATCATGGGTAATATGGGTAGCGCGAGCAATTTTGGCGGAGCAGGAAATCCTGGACCGGCTCTTGCTGCAACAGGCATCACCGGTGGAGGAATGGGATCAACTCCTCGTAAACGAATAACAGCCAGCCAGGTTACTGGTGTGCTTAGACAGGCTCAAACCTTTCAAACCCAGGGTCGTTTCACCGATGCTATCGATCTCTGTGAACAGATTCTTGAGAGCGGCTTTGATCGACCTGATGCTCGCTACTTTTTGGGATGGCTTTATCAAGAGCAGCATCACTGGGATGAGGCAATTCGTCAGTTTCAAACATTGTTGAATGATCCCGATTATGCGCTTTCGTGTTACTATGCTCTGGGGCAATGCTATCGCGCAAAAGGTGACATGCGGTCTGCTACGCAGCATTTCGATGAAGCCGTTGATCGTGTGAATCTGGATGCTTTGACCATTGAAGAATCCGATCAACTGGTGCAACTTTGCCAGGAAGCGGCTGAAGCTCATCGTATGTTGGGAGAGCAGGAACAAGCATTGACCGTCTATAATGCCCTGCTCGGGCCTGAGCAAGTAACGATGATGCAGCAGGCACCTGTTATGCCAATGCCCACGAATATGCCTGATTCTGCGATGGTAACATCGAATACGGGTGGCTCCCCGCCAGCACAAGCGCAGCCGCCTGTACCATCAACGACGTCTGGCTCTCTCGGGGAATTGCCTGACTGGTTGACTGGTATTCTGAATGATGCCGATAAGACTGAGCTTATCAAAAAACAAGCAGTGTCAGCACAGGCACAATCCGCTTCTGTGTCACAGGAGGCGAAAGAGGTATTGACCAATCAGCCTACACTTGAGCAGCCAGTTGCACCCGTTCTAACGACATCAACTTCGTGGCTGACAGATGACGTAAAGCCTGTCAATCCCACGAATGTCTCATCAGGTGACAAGCCACCGGTGGTTCCCGAGCAATCGCCAGTTGCTCCTGTGGGAGAACCTCCTGTAGCATCTGAAGATTCTATAGCAGGCGCTTCCATAGAACAGCCGACTGTTGCAAAACCCCGGGTACAGAGTGATCTTGTACAAGAGCAAATAGCGTTACCAACAGCTCAAGAAATATCTGCTAAAGTTCAGCCAGTCCCGGTGTCACAAGTTTCTTCAACAAAAGGATCAACTGGTAAGCTCGAAGACTTGTTGAATCAGATAGCTGGCTCTGCGGGAAAAGAGGGGGTATTACAACAGGTAAGTGAATCTGTGCTGTCCAGCACAGCCAATCTTCAGGAAAATGTCCGTTTGCAGGTTGTACAATCCATTCAAGATATCCAACGGTATATCGATCATGGTCTATTTACACCTGCTACCGAAGAATGTTTACGCGTCATCGATCTGGCTCCTCAGTATCTGGACATTCATCTTGTGTTGTGTGAAATATACATACGCCAGGGCAAGATCGACCAGGCGATTACAAAGTATGCTATCTTGATTGATACCTATATGGTGAATGGTCGCATAGATGATGCCATAGCGACGTATCGACGCATCCTGCAATTAGAACCCAATAATCTGACCTATCGAGTCCGCTTGATTAATCTGCTTGCTTCGCAGGGCTATAAAGAAGATTTGTTGCGTGAGCGAAGTCTGGCAGCAGAGTCATACCTGCGCCTTGGCTATATGGATCGCGCTCTAACGGAACTTGAGCAGGCATTGCAGGAGAGTCCAACGAGTGTGACTACTCGCTTGAATTATGCACTGGCCTTGCAAAAGTTGGGACGCTCTCAACAGGCAGTGGCGGAGTATCAGCGAGTGCTGCAAGTGGATCCGCGTAATATTACCGCGCTGGTGCGCTGGCATATTGCGATGATTACCGGGGTAGGAACTGCTCGTGCTACGACGCTGGAGGTGTTGACGCGTATCCGCTGGCATTTGCGAGGAGAAGGGCAGAGGAATTACGAAACGGTGGTGCGGGAGTATACTCAGGCGGCGGAAACCTATCCGAATAATGCTGATGTTCGGTTTGCGCTTGGTCAGATCCATCAGCAGTCCGGTTACTTTGACCAGGCTCTCGATGCCTATCAATACGCAATACGGGACAGCTCATATGAGGTCATGGCTCGAGTTAGTTCTGCGCTTTGCTTATTAGCTCAGGGTAAGCCTGAAGCAGCAATTCAACAACTTGAACAGGCGCTACAAAGCGTTCGCAGCGGTCAACGCGGCACTATCGATCCTGCTGAATGGGCGGCGCGTCCGCGCGAAGAAGGTGAGGAGCACCAGGCCCCTGAAGTTGAGATCTCACTGTTACTGGCGAAAGCCTATGGGCGTGTCGGTAAGCAGGAACAGATGCAAGCCATCTTGCGCCAATTGAAGCAGACAACGCCACAACGGGACGAGGTTTCAACTGCGCTGGCGGGAATATCCGCGCGCCAGGGGAATCTCGATGATGCGTTACAAGAATATGCTGATCTGGTACGATCCTACCGTGAGAAGCGCCAGGTAGATAATGCTCTGAGTGTTCTGCAAGAGATGGTACGCCTTGATCCCCAGGATCCTCGCGCTCACGCGGAGTTAGGTGATATCTACGTGGGACGTGGCCTGCTGGAAGAAGGTATAGCGGAGTTGTGCTTGCTCGCGGATATCTACCTGCGCCGGAATCGGTTCGATGAGGCTGGAGATAGTCTACGGCGTATCGGTGATATCAATGCAGAGATGGGGAACACTAAAGATGCATTCATGAACCTGCGCCGTGCTGTCGAACTCAAACCTGACGATATGGATCTCTTGCGTGAAGTAGTAGGCTACTGCTGGCAGATTGGTCGTTCCCAGGAGGCAACGCAATATCAATCGATCATTGCTCGCCATTACTTTGAGACAAACCAGGTCAAAGAATCGGTTGCGGCGCTGCAGCAGTTAATCGCGCTCGATCGCAGCAACTACGAAGCCTATGATATGCTTGGACAGACCTACCAATCCGTGGGCGAGTATGAACAAGCCAGCCGTGTTTATAAAAATCTTGCCAGGGCGAACCCCGGCGGATCAATTGCGAAAGAGCGCCTGGCAATGCTGCATGAGTTGCGTGCCCAGAGCGCATGATTGAGGATGGCGGTGAAACTCGAGGGCCCTGTCCTGCGGGATCTTGCACTATATCGCTCTAACTGCGAACATCCCTCCTTTTTAGAACTAAGCCAGTGACGATAGCAAGGATAATAATGATCGCTCCCAGTGCAGCCCATGCGAGCAGAACGCGATGCATAGCATCAGCCTGGCTATAGGTCGAAAAGAGGGTGCCGTGATAGGTATAATCATTTCCCAACAATTTATCGCCGCCTAATTTATCCCCATGTAAACCGAGCGACGAGCCTAAAGCAGCCATTGCCCAATGTGATGGGAACAATAATCCGAGCCCTGAAGTGAAATTGTCGATAAGCGCAATCTCAACTCCGGCGAAGATTACCTGTGGAATGAGAATGACGGGGAGAAGACTTTGCGCGGTATCCTCGTTGGGAGCAATAGCCGATATTGCCAGGCCTATCATCATGCCAGCTAAGGCGGCAAGGGCTAATGTAATATAGGCCTCGAGGAGGACTGGCAAGAAAATCCCCTGATGCAATGGTTCAAATGCATGCACTATGAGTATCAGCGTTGCACTCTGAAACAGAGCGAGTATACCCAGTACGAGAAATTTGGATGACACGTAGGGGACAATACCTAGATTCACTGTACGCTCACGTTGGTAGATGGCTGTCTCCTTGACAATCTCACGGGATGAATTAAGAATTCCGAAGAGTATAGCAATGAAGGCACACAGGAAAAGCGCTCTTTGAGCATTTAGGCCTTGTCCTTCAGGGATAAAATCCTGTAGCGCCAGATCTACATTGCCTCTCTGTTGAGCATAAGCCATACCTTGAGGATCAGTTTTGAGAAAATTAAGGATGCGGTCACAGCTCACCAGGGTGGATTGGCCGGTAGAAAGTCCGATGGAGCCTGAGGATGTGAGAACTTGAGGCTGGCATTGGATCATCTTGTCTGGGTCGAATATGCCGGTTCCAATCTCAAAACGGATCAGGAGCATCAGGAAGAGCGCAATGAGAGGAGCCTGTACGAGCAAGATCATGAGGGTACTTTTATCGTTTTTAAGCAACTCAAGTTGGCGCTGAAAGAGCAGGACAAACTGGGTCCAGGGATTACCGCGCTTCCTAAGCCGTTTGATCTCTTTTGGTTGTTGTTTGAGACCATCTCTGGCAAGAGGTTCGCTTTTGAGTGGCTTTGCGACATACTCCTGGTTTTCCTCGGAGAGCTTAAAGCGTGCCTCTGCCTCTTCGGGGATGTTTGGATTTTCCTCGGTTGGCTCCAGGCTCAAGTAAATCTCTGCAAAGTCGCTTTTGCCAAAGTAGCTCTTTGCCTCGTCAGGAGGTCCAAAGTAGGCTAAACGGCCCCCTTGTGTGAGGAAACAGATATAATCGCAGGTATTGATATTGTTGGTGGCATGTGTAACCAGAATGATCGTATGGCCTTTGTCAGCAAGTTTGCGCAAAAGGAACATCATCTTGCGATCCAGGCCGGGGTCGAGGCCCGATGTTGGTTCATCAAGGAAGAAAACACTGGGATTCGCCAGCAATTCCAATGCTATAGAGACTCGTTTGCGCTGCCCACCTGAAAGTTTTTTGACCAGCAGAAGGCGTTTCCCAGTCATTTCCACATCTTCAAGAACTTCGTTGATTCGCTGATTGATCTGTTCGTTAGAAAAGTCGCTAGGCAGGCGTAATTTGGCGGCATAGTAAAGCGCACGCTCGACGGTTAAGTCTCGATGGACAATGTCGTCTTGGGGGACGTAGCCAAGTTGGCTGCTGAAGGCGGCGAGATTGTTATAGTAGTCCTTCCCATTGTACAGTACTTTGCCCTCTTGTGCTGGTCTCAAGCCGGTAAGAGCGTTCATCAACGTTGATTTGCCAGCGCCAGAGCCACCTACCAGGGCAACGAGTTTGCGTGAGGGAATGGAGAGGGAAATGTTGTTGAGCAGTATGACGTTGTTGTTACCGAACTTCTTGAGATTGTGCGCGTCGATACGAATGTAGTTACTCTCGTCGTACTGCGTCAGGTGAGTGCTTTCGTACACAAACTTGTATGGTCCAATGCGTATCTCATCGCCTAACTGGAGAAGATGATTTGTTGTGAGTACGGAATTGACATAGATGTGATTGGTGCTGTTCAAATCGAAAATTCGATAAGCTCCTCCCTCGCGTACTAAACGTGCGTGATGTGCAGAAACCTGGGGATGGGCCAGCATCACTGTGTTATCTGGATTCCGTCCAATAGTAATCTCTGGATCGCTCAATTTGAATGGATGCACAGGAGGCATAGTCTCCTGCTCCGTGCCACTCCCATCATTATAGGTAAGGGTGATAAGCGTTCCGTTTTCATCACCGATGCGGAAGAAGTCCCCACGAATCAAGGATTTACGGAATGTTTCATCTCCACGAATTTTGCGACCCTGGTAGAGCAGACCATTGAGGGTCTTTTGACGTTCCGGATGAGGATGGATGAGGACAAATTGATTTGCTTGACGCACAATCTGGATGTGGAGGCCTGAGATAATACGATCGTTGATAACGATATCGTTGAAGACATCCCGCCCCACATTTAAAACCGGCTTATCAAGTGGGTAGACCTTTTTCTCGCCGGAGGTGTTGCTGCTCACTTCTATGAAGGGGATGCCTGTTGCGGAAAGGGGTGCAATGGCTGTTTCGTCTGGTCGCTGGGGTAGATGTGGCAAGTTGGCTAATGGGGATGCTAGTTGCTCTACTGTCGAAGGGCGAGCAATGGTTGTCTCATGCGGTTGCTGAGTTTGTGCAGGAGGGTTGGCCATAGGTAGATGAGGCGATGATTGTTCTGTGATCGGGTGTCGAGCAAGGTCGAGTTGATTGGGTGGTAGATACGGTTTTGGTGTGGAGTCTAAGGGAGCAGCTACATCACGGCTCTCAGAAGGTGATTGAGGCTGCGGGTGATGTGGTTCTTCCACTTGTGTGTTGAGTTCACTAAGTGGAAGGAGAAAGAGGAATGAGCTGTCTTCCCCTAAGCCAACTATGTTGTTATCGTAAATAACCGATTGCTGTACTCGTCGTTGGTTAAGGGCGAGAGTACTTGTTTGAGAAAGCTTTTCGATACTCCATGAGCCATCATTCCAAAGTAGTCGAGCATGATTTCTTGAGACTTTCGGATCAGGAACAAAGATATCGTTACTTTTGTCCCGTCCAATAGTAATAATCGGCTTGCTGAGCTGGAAGGTTCTTCCCATGAGGGGTCCTGTCAGAAACCGTATGGAACCTAAACTTGGAGCCCAGTTCACATTGCTCATCTGCTCACTCCTGTTAGTCTACACACTAATGATTGTCAAAAATTGTTAGTGTCCCTGGGTAGATGTCACCTGTTTGAACGACTTCATAACGGTGATATATCATGAAGTTTACCACATCCATTATTCTGGGGCTATTATATACTCATGACCTTTATACTGCAATATCGCTCTGTAACAATGTTACTTGACACTTGAACAACTGATTACCTATACTTGAGTATGTAATGAAGTTCCAGTACTATTAAACAAACTTTCCCATTAGTCGTCCATATCGAGCAATCCTGGTACCGATCTCTTATGGAAGAGGTCAAAGCAAAAGATTACCGGGTCAGTCCTTCATACAAGGCTTTGTTTACAGACAACGTAGCCATGCTGGAAATCCATCCTAAATAATGGTAGGCCCTGGTCGTTAGCATACCAACGCACCAAAGTTACATTGTGTATCTACTTAAGGAGACAACATGATTAAGTCTACACAGATTCTTGTAGTTGGTGGAGGTCCAGCGGGGTCTATTGGGGCCACTTTACTAGCTCGTGAAGGTTTTGATGTAACACTGGTGGAGCGCGATGTTTTCCCACGCTATCACATTGGTGAATCGCTTCTGCCCTCGTGCCTGGAAATCCTTGATTTGATTGGGGCGCGCGAGAAGATCGAATCGTATGGTTTTCAGCGGAAAGGTGGTGGGTACTTTTCGTGGGGAAAGGATTCGTGGGTGTTGGATTTCGCAAGTCTGCGCCATCCATACAGCTTCCAGGTGGTCCGCTCCGAATTCGACCATTTGCTCTTAGAGCATGCAAAGAGCCAGGGGGTGAAGGTCTTTGAAGGGATAGAGATCCGTAGCCTGTCCTTTGATGGAGATAGGCCACAGAGTGCTACCTGGTCCCAGGTGTTTGGAGGCAGTGATACCGGGGAGATATCCTTCGACTACCTGGTTGATGCTTCTGGCCGAGCAGGGATTATGTCGATGCGCTACATGAAGAATCGGCGATACCACAATGCATTCCAAAACATTGCTCTTTGGGGATATTGGACAGGGACGGGCAGGATGTCCTTCGCGCCCGAAGGTGCTATCGCCAATGGTGCTGTTCCGGACGGTTGGTTGTGGGGCATTCCACTGCATGACGGTACCATGAGCGTGGGTTTAGTGCTCCATAAGACGACTTTCAAAGAGAAAATGAAGGAGCTTCATTCTTTAGAGCAGATCTATCTAAATGCCATCAACGAGTGCCCATTGTTAGCAGACCTTGTCAAGCCAGGTAAACTTGTCTCAAAACTGAAAACCGAACAAGATTACTCTTATATCGCCAGCAGTTTAATGGGGCCGGGCTACTTCCTGGTAGGAGATGCCGCTTGCTTCATAGACCCGCTCCTTTCAACGGGAATACACCTCGCCTCACATAGTGCTATGTTGTGTGCTGCGAGCATTGCAAGCATCCTGCGAGGCGAAGTAACGGAGCAGCAAGCTATGGCGTTTTTTGAAAAGAGCTATCGCCTTACCTATTTGCGTCTCATGGTGGTAGTATCGGGCCTGTACCAACAATACGACGGCAAAGAGACATACTTTTGGCAAGCACAGCAGCTTACCGATCATGATTACGACGACAGCGGCGCTATGATGGACGCCTTCCTTTACGTAGTATCAGGCATGGAGGACCTGAAGGACACTGCGAAACCACGTCGTGAACTGGATATCGCGGGAACAACAAATCCGCAGTCAATAGAGTCTATTGATCGAGGAAGGGAGTTGTACAACATCTATAACAAGGTGTTTTTCCAAGCCTCGATGTCTCCAGCGACTGCAAACGACGGATTGTACGTCACAACGAAGCCACGGCTGGGGTTAGGCTTAGTAGAGAAAGATCAAGTAGAGATAGCTGGATGACCTCCCACAACTGGTATACTTAGATTTGATAATCAAGGAGTCTATGCGTTTGTATCCCTCTGCTGCTGGCTACCATTCTTCAGCACTATATACCGCATCTGCTACCGCATCATCCAGTGGTGCCCCTACCTCTTATTACGCTGCGTTAAAGTACGGTCTTCATGTACGGTTGGAGTATACACCAGCAGCAGTACCTGGGGAAGAACTTACGAGGTCTTAAAAAGGAGAAGCTTATGCGGCGACGTGTAGTAATTACTGGGCTTGGGGTAGTTGCTCCCAATGGCATAGGAAAAGAGGCGTTCTGGGATGCGTGTATCTCTGGCCGCTCGGGCATTCGACGTATCACCCGCTTCGACGCCAGTCACCTGCCGTCACAGATTGCCGGAGAGGTAACGAATTTCTTTCCTGAAGCACTGGGCTTGACCGGGGATGAATGCAAATCTCTGGACAGGGCAGCTCAATATGCTGTTGCTGCTGTCAATCTTGCTATGCAAGATGCAAAATTCGTCAACGCGCTCGGTGACGAAGAGCGCGATCGCATTGGCGTTGCAATGGGTTCAGCGATGGCCTCTGTTGAGGTGGCAGAAATACTCTGGACGGCGTACACAGATAAAGGTACGCATCCTCCACGCATTACAAGGGATGATTTCATTACTTCTACACCCCTGATGACTCACGCCTCTGCTGCTGCAATTGCCAACCATTATCAGCTACACGGACCTTGCATTGCGCTGACCACAGCCTGTTCCGCAGGAGCAGATGCAATTGGGGAGGCATTCTGGGCCAT
>WNFG01007415.1_pt1 | contig 17910 bp, 20 predicted proteins | sample 5400431 | NCBI WGS metagenome assembly WNFG01 (sample SAMN13153346, study PRJNA577476) | soil metagenome | isolation source: 120 cm saprolite under Douglas fir tree site 2 hole 3 replicate 2 | place: USA:California | collected 2015-04-18 | reverse complement strand
CGGGTCGAGCGGCTCCGCCGGCACGGTCCCGTCCAGCTCGGTTGCCCGGGCGTAGACCGCGTGCGCCAGCCGGAAGACCTGCCCCCCGGCGTCGTTGACGTAGAACTCGCGGACCACGTCGTATCCCGCCCAATCGAGCAGGTTCGCCACCGTGTCGCCGATGACGGCGCCGCGACCGTGTCCCACGTGCATGGGGCCGGTGGGGTTCGCGCTGACGAACTCCACCATGGTCTTGCGCCGCGCGCCCGCCCCGCTGCGGCCGAACCGTTCGCCCGCCTCCCACACCGCGCCCAGCTCCCGGTGCCACACGGCCGGCCAGATCTTGAGGTTCAGGAAGCCGGGACCGGCGATCTCGACCTTCTCGAGGATGCGGTCGGGGTCCTCGATGCGCTCCACGATGGCTTGCGCGAGCGCCCGCGGGTTGGGCTTTGCCGCGCCCGTGGCCTGGGCATGCTGCTTCTGCAGGACCATGGCCGCGTTCGAGGCGAAGTCGCCGTGCGCCGGGTTCTTGGATGGGTCGACCTGCACCGTCGGCCGATCTCCGGCGGGCAGGAGCCCGTCGCGCGCGCAGCGGTCGAGCGCGCGCTCCAGGACGCGCGCCAGCTCCTCCTTCACCATGAGGCCACCGGCGCGCCGCGGCGGTATTCGGCGTCGAAGAGCGGGCGCAGCCGGTCCCAGGTCCCGTTCAGGTGCTCGATCATGACCTTGGTGTCCGCCAGCACCGGCATGAAGTTCGTGTCGCCGCCCCAGCGAGGGACCACGTGCCAGTGCAGGTGGTCGGCGATCCCGGCGCCCGCGACGCGGCCGAGGTTCATGCCCAGGTTCGCGCCCTGGGGGGCGTACGCGCGGCCGACGAGCCGCAGGGCGACCCGCAGCATCTCGCACAGCTCCTGGTAGTCGTCGCTGGAGAGCGCGTGCACGTCGCTCGCGTGCGCCCGCGGGATCACCATCAGGTGGCCGTTGTTGTACGGGTACTTGTTGAGCATCGCGAAGGTGCGCCCGGTGCGGCCCAGCACGAGGTTGGCGCGATCGTCATGGGCGAGCGGCAGCTCGCAGAAGATGCAGCCCGAAGGCGTCTCGCCCTTCGAGACGAGCTCCATCCGCCACGGCGCCCACAGCTGATCCACCGGCTACTCCACGAGCTGCGGGGCGAGGAATTGCAACCCGCCGCCCCGGGCCACGCCGCGCACGCCGTCGCTCACTCCCGCGGCGGCGCCCCCGAACGCGCCGCGCATGAGGTCGCGCAGCGAGACGGCCATGTCGCGCGGGGGCATCTGCATGCGGGGCTCGCCGCTCTGGCCGGCGAGCTGCCACGCCTTCGCGACCGCGTCCTGGAACCCGCCCAGCTCGTCCACCAGCCGCAGGTCCTTCGCGCGGCGCCCGGTGTAGAGGCGTCCTTCGGCGAGCTTGCGCACCTCTTCCTCCTTGAGGCCGCGCCCCTCGGCGACGTCGCGGATGAACTGGGCATAGACGTCCTCGGAGATCGCGTGCACCTCCTCGCGGTCCTGCTCGTTCAAGGGCCGGAAGGGCGAGAGGGTGTCCTTGTACTTGCCGGTCTTGAGCGTGGTCTCCTCCACCTTCACCGCCTCGAGCAGCCCGCGGACGTTGAAGTGCACGAAGACGACGCCGATCGAGCCGGTCAGCGTGCCGGGGCTGGCGTAGATCTGGTCCGCCGCGGCGGCAATGTAGTAGCCGCCCGAGGCCGCGAGATTCCCCATCGAGACGACCACCTTCTTCTTCTTCCGCAGGGTCCGGAGGGCCGAGTAGATCTCCTGCGAGGGCGCGACGGCCCCTCCAGGCGAGTCGACCCGCACCACCACCGCCTTCACGTCCTCGTCGCGCTCGTACTTGCGCAGCAGCTTGACCACCTTCTCGGAGTCGATCCCGCGCTCCCCGTCGCCCACCGTGCCCTTGCACTCCACCACGCCGACGCGTGGCCCGGTGCTGGTCGACAGCTCAGCGTCGAGTCCCGAGGCGGTGGTCGCCTTCACCGCCGACCAGGCGAGCACCAGGAACCCGAACAGGACCAGGAACAGGCCCCCGAAGATGACGGCGAGCACCACGGCAGCGCGCTTGTCCACTTCCACTCCTTCGTCGCCTGGGCGAAGGGGCTTTGACTAGCAGAGCACCCTCGTGAGAACAAGCGAGCGTGTCGTTCCGGGCGGCGCTGCAGGAGCTGGTGCTGCGCGCGCCGGGAGCGCGGGGCGCGGTGTTCTGCGACGGCGAGGGCGAGTCGATCGACCTGCTGGTGGCGGAGCCGCCGCCGCGGGGATGCGAGGGCCTCAGCGAGTACGACCTCCAGCTCACCGGTGCCCAGGTGGCGTCGGCGTGGCTGCAGTTGCACGAGGGATCGGTCCAGCGCGGCGCCGGCAACGCGGTGGAGCTGCAGCTCCGCTGCGACAAGGGGTCGCTGCTCTGCCGGGTGCTGCGCGAGGACTACTACCTCGTGCTGGTGCTCGCGCCCGGCAAGCCGCCGGCCCCCGCGGCGTTCGCCCTGCGCCAGGCCGCTGCCCGCGTGGCGGCCGAGCTGTAGCCCCGGCGGTGTCGTGCTCGTTCGCCCGTGCTCGACCTCATTTGAGGTGCTCCCGCGCGAACCGGACCAGCTGGCGGAGGTCGGTGCGCGACGAGGAGGCCAGCACGAGCCCGGCCTCGATCTTCGTCTCGGCGTCGATGGCGACCACCCCGGAGAAGCCGCCCGGCTCGCGCTCGAGCAGCTTCTCGGCCACCGCGGAGCCGGCGCCGACCGCGACCAGGAGCGGCTTGCGCGCGTCGAGGTCGTCGCGCGCACGCAGCGACCGCAGCGAGGCGAGCAGGTCGGCCACTTGCGCCTCGACGGTGACCCGATGCAGCAACGGACCCCGCGGATTGAGCCCGATCGCGGCGATGCCCGAGGAGGAGAGCGCCACGGCCGGCGGGTCCAGCACCGGCCGGACCGGGTCCTCGAGACCGCGCACGAGCAGCGCGACGTGCGGCTTGGCGGTGTCGCGGGGCTTCCACATCCAGCCGGTCAGCTCGGTCGCGTCCGGACGCGCCACGCGCAGCGACGCCGGCCGCGGCACCGCCTGCCGGCCCAGCCCGGGGCGCGGGCTGCGCGTGAGTCGGGTGGTGGTGCCGAAGCCGGTGCGGAAGGCGAACACGTCCGTGGTGTCGTCGGCCTGCCGCCAGCCGAAGAAGAGGCGATCTCCCTGCTTCGTCCAGTCGAGCGGCGACTCTCCCTCCGGAGCGGGCTGCAACGCCCCTCCCGGCGGCTGCGGCAGCGGCTGCGCGCGCAGCCCGGGAAGCTCGAGCACGGAGAAGACGGTCTGTCCGCTCGCCTCCTCCGCGACCGCCAGCCGGTGCCCGTCCTCGGTGAGCGCGAACCCTTCCACCGTGCGGCCGGGGGCGTAGACGGTCTTGCGCTCGCGCGAAGAGACGGTGACGGCGTCGACGCCGAGGGGCTCGCGCCCGGCGTCGGTCAGGACGTACACCGTCCGGCCGTCCGGGCTCCAGCGCGGCAAGCGGAAGCGCGCCGTCCCCTCGTGCGGTGTGAGCGGCTCGGCGCGGGCGCTCGCGAGGTCCACGATCCAGATCGCCTCGTCGCCGCCCCGGCGCGTCTGCACCAGCAACGACCGTCCGTCCGGCGAGACCGGACCGACCGCCGCCAGGCCCTGGAGCGCCTCTTCCAGGGCGACGGGCGCCTGGCGCGCGGGCGCGGAGGCCTGCGCCGGCGGCGCGGCGGGCGTGGGCGCCGGCGCCGCTCCCCGCATGGTCGGCGGCGCGGGGACCGCGGCCGCGGAGCGCGCCGGCGCGGCCGGCGTGGCCGCGGGGAACGGGCTCTGCGGCGCGATGGCGCCCGGCTTCACCTCGGTCACCTTCCGGGCGGCGTCGAAGCCCACCTGGCGCAGCGAGAAGGCGCCTCCCTCCACGAGGCCGTAGAAGAGCTTCTTGCCGTCGCGCGTGAAGCCGCCCACGAGCTGGTCGCCCGGAGCGTTGTCCAGCTCGACGGCCCGCCCTCCCTGGTCGTCGAGCATCAGCAGGCGGCGCTTCCCCTCGCGCATCGCCACCGCGACCAGCAGGTGCGGGTCGGACGGCGACCACCGCACCGCGAGGACGCCGCCCGGTTCGGCCGTGAGCTGCACCGGATAGCCGCCTTCGACCGGCATCACGGCCGCCTGGCGCGAACCGAACAGCGTGGTCACGAACGCGAGCTGGCGGCTGTCCTCGGACGGCCGCGCGCCTTCGGCGCTGCCCAGGTTCTCCAGCGCGCGCAGCAGCTCGGGGATCGGCTCGCCGGCGGCCAAAGCGCCCACGGACGCGGCGAGCAGGATCAGTGGAACACGTCTCATGGGGCCCTGTTTACCTGAGCCCCGCCCGCGTGTCCGCCTGGGAGGGCCGTGGGTCCTGCGACCGTTGGCACCTTGACGCAGAGGGCGCCACGCCGCCATGAGAATCGCCATGCGACACAGCAGCGTCCTCCTCCTCCTCGGAACACTCGCCCTCCCCGCCTGCGTCACGGAGTCGCAGCAGGCCCGCCCGGTGGAGCCGGGCCCGGCCCCTTCGCCCGATCGCTCGCAGGAGACGCTGCGAGAGATCGATCGCCAGCGCCGGTGGACCGCCGACGCGCTGGCCGCGAAGCCGCCGGCCGACGAGCTGGAGGCCGTGCGCGACGGAGATGCGGACGCGATCTCGGACACGCGGAAGCGCTTCCGGCGCCTGCTGATGGCCGTCGAGCGGGCAACCTGGATCCGGGAGACCGTGCCCGAGGTGCTTCGAGCTTCGACCAGCCCGGACCGGCTGGTGGCCGCGTTCGACGGCGCCGGGCGCGATCGGAACGAGGCGCTGGCTGCCGCCGACGCGACCGCGCGCGCGCTGGCCGGGTCGCGAAGCCGGAACGCGATCTCGCTGGAAGAGCTGAAGCGCGCGCTGCAGATCGCGCACGTCGTCCGCGAGAGCGAGCAGAGGCTGGCGGCGAACCTGGGGCGCGCGACCCGCCCCGGCCCGGGCCCCGACCTGCTGCACCGGCTGGCCACGGTTCCCATGCCGCCGCAGCCGCCCTTCGTCGAGGCCACGGCGCGTTACATCGCCGCGCACCCCGGCGAGGACCGCGCGATGGACGCCTGGCCGCCTCAGCTCGCGGAGGAGCGCACCGCGATCCGCGCCGCGGACCTTCCTCTGCCGCAGCCGGAAGCCGGCGACGGAGGGATGGGCGAGCCGGCGGCCGGGATGGACGACCAGGAAAGCGAGCCGATCATCCCGGGGCTCGACGCGGGGACGCCCGACGCGGGCGCGGTGGCCGCTGCCGACGGCGGGACCCCTGCCGTACCGGGCGGCGCCGCCGGCGCGGTGCAGGTCTCGGGCGATCTGAAGAGGCTGCTCTCGCGGCGCGGGCCGCCTCTCTCGATCGCGCAGCGGTCCGATGGACTGACCGCCTTCCGCTACCGCGAGCAACGCCCGTGCGGCGTCGACCGCTGCACCGTCACGGTGGACTACCTGTTCGATTCCCAGGGGCGCCTGATGCGCAGCGAGGTGGTGAAGCCCTGACCCGGGCGGGTCGGCTCAGACCTGGAAGTCGTAGATGGCGCCGAGCCGGAGGATGCGGGTCAGCTCGTCCAGGGCGGCGAGGCTCTCGCGGTGCAGCAGCGGATCGCGCAGGTCGTCGCCCGCGACGCGGTCCCGGTAATGGCGCGCCACCCACCCCTCGAGCTCGGCGCCGAGCGCCTCGTCCCAGAAGACCCGGGCGGTGACCGCCGCGCGCTCCGCGGCGGTGAGCACGATGCGCTGCCGCAGGCAAGCCGGGCCGCCGCCGTTCTCCATCGAATCGCGCAGGTCGAGGTACCGCACGCCGCGCACCGGTCCCCCGGACGCGGCGACGCGCTCGAGGAAGGCGCGCGCCCGCGGCTCCGCGCGCGACTCCTCCGGCGCCAGGATCGTCATGCTCCCGTCGGGAAGCGTGAGCAGCTGCGAGTTGAACGGGTATGCGGCCACGGCCGAGGCGACGGGCAGCTCGGCCTCGCCGGCGACGTACGCGGTGAACGAGTCCCCCAGCAGCTCGCGCAGGCGTGACAGCACCGCCTCGTGCTCGACGAAGGCCAGCTCGTGGACGAGGAGCACGTCCCGGTTCCCGACGGCCAGCACGTCGGTGTGGAAGGCGCCGGCGTCGATGCCGCGCGGATGCTGCTGGGGAAAGAGGGCGCGCAAAGGATCGAGCTGCCCCAGCCGCGCCACCGCCTGCGAGGCCTCCCGCGACTGCCGGGCGGGGAACCCCAGCGGCTGGCCCGAGGCGGGCAGCGCGCCGTAGGCCACGCGCCCCCAGGCGAAGAGGTGCACCGCGGCCCGTCCCGGCGCGGTGAAGCGGGTATGGTTCGCCGCTCCCTCGTCGGAGAAGTGCGCGCCTCCGGGCAGGGGGTCGTGGACGGCGAACCGCGCCGGGTCGGCGAAGATGGCCCGCAGGACGCGCGCGGTGGTGTCGGCCTCGAGCACCCGGTGGAACATCGAGCTGAGGTTGGCCGGGACGAGGTGCAGGCGCCCGTCCGCGCTGTCCTCGGACGGCACGCAGGTGGCCGCGTTCGCCGTCCACATCGCGGCGGCGCTGGAGCAGAGCCGGAGCAGGTGGCCGTCGCCCGCCGAGGCCGCGGCGAGCACCTCCTCGTCGCTCCCGCGGAACCCGAGCTGGCGGAGCGTGCGCATCCGCGGGCGCTCGTGCGGCGGAAGCACCGCCTGCCCCACGCCGAGCGAGGCGACCAGCCGCATCTTCGACAGGCCCTGCAGCGCCGCCCGCCGCGGATTGGCGGCCTGGCCCGCGTGGGTGAGCGAGGCGACGTTGCCCGGCGACAGCCCCGCGTAGTTGTGCGTGGGGCCGACGATGCCGTCGAAGTTCAGCTCGGGCACGGCGCGCTTCTCTCACCGTCGCGGCGCGTTGGCGCCGGACTACCTCGTTCCGTAGAAGCGGTACACCACTTCCGCCGCGCAGGCGGGCTTCGACTCGCCCTCGACCTCGATGGTGGCGGCGAGCAGCGCTTCGACCGCGTTCCCCGCCTGCTTGGCGTCCTGCAGCCTGATCGCCAGTCGGTAGCGCTGGCCTTCCTTGAGCGGAGCGGGGAACCGCACCTTGTTGAGCCCGTAATTGATCACCATGGCGAAGTTGCGGGGCTCGACCAGCTCGAAGAACAGGGCCGCGATGAGCGACAGCGTGAAGTAGCCGTGCGCGATGGGCGCGCCGAACGGCGACTCCTTGCGCGCGCGCTCCCGGTCGACGTGGATCCACTGGTGGTCGCCGGTGGCGTCCGCGAAGCGCACGATGTCCTCGAACTTCATCGCCCGCCAATCCGACTTGCCCAGGTCCTTGCCGGCGAGCGCCTCCAGGCCGGCGATCCCGTCGATCACGGTCTTGTTGGCCATGGGGCAGCCATATCACGGGGTCCGCGGCGCGACGACGAGGTCGGCGGCGACTACCTGCCCGCCGAGTACCCGGCGTCGCCGATCGCCTTCTCCAGCTGCTGGGGGGTGACCTGCTTGTCGTCATAGGTCACCACGATGATCATCCGGGTGTAGTCGGCCGAAGCGTTCGAGACGCCCTTGACGGCGCGGATCGACACCTCGGTCTTGTAGGCGTCTCCCTTGCTGTGCCAACCCGCGACCTTGATGGTCACGGTCTTCTCGGCGGCGTTCGCGGCCGGCGACAGGAAGAGCGCCGCGGCGAGCGCCAGGGCGGTCCGCGTCCTCATGCCTGGATCATAACGCCGGCGGGGGGTGCGCCGTAAGGCTTCCGGACAGGGACCGTGATGGTCCGAACGTCACGTGCAGTTGACAGCGGGGAGTGCCCACGCGACACGTCTTGCGCATGCCCAGGCTCGAGACGGGGCTCCGCAGGGCCCGGCAGAAGAGCGGCTTCACGCAGGGTGAGCTGGCCGGTCGGGCGGGGATCAGCCGCCAGACGCTCAGCATCCTCGAGTCGGGCCGCGGCCAGCCTTCCACGGTGGTGGCGCTGCGCCTCGCCCGCGTCCTGCGCTGCCGGGTCGAGGAGCTGTTCTGGCTGCGCGAGGAGGGCGGCGTGCTGCGCGCCGAGCTCGCGAGCGCCGGCGAGCGCCGGCGCGCGCCGTCGCCCCGCGCGCTGGTGGGCTCGGTGGCCGGAAGGTGGGTGGCGCATCCGCTCCGGCGCCACGATCCGCTCGGGCTGACCACCGCGGCCGATGCCCTGCTCTCGCGCGGGCCGCGCGGCGGGGAGCTGGCGCGGCTCTCCGCGCTCCGCCCGCTGGAGGCGCTGCAGGCCAACGTGCTCGTGACGGGCTGCGATCCCGGCCTTTCCGTTCTGGCGGGCCGCGTCGAGGATCGCTGGCCGGGGCAGCGCCTTTGCTGGATCGGCGCCTCGAGCGACGCGGCGCTGACGACGCTGGCGCGGGGCCACGCGCACGTCGCGGGCGCGCACCTGTTCGACGAGGAGACCGGGGAATACAACGTCCCCTTCGTCCGCCGCGCGTTCCGCGGCCGGCCGATGGTGGTCATCACCTTCGCGCACCTCGAGGAGGGATTCGCCGTGGCCCGGGGGAACCCGCTGCGCATCCGCAAGGCGGAGGACATCGCGCGCAAGGACGTCCGGTTCGTCAACCGGGAGCAGGGCGCCGGGGCGCGGCGCCTCTTCGATCGCCTGCTGCGCAAGGCGCGGGTCCCCTCCTCGGCCGTCGCGCACGGCCTCGACTTCGTCCCCCTCTCGGAGGAGCGCTTCGACCTCGTCTTCCCCAAGGAGTGGAGCGGCGACGCGCGCGCCGGGAGGATCGTCGAGACGCTCGAGGGACGCGCCTTCCGCCGCGAGCTGGGCGCGCTCCAGGGGTATGACACCCGCAGATCCGGACAGCTGGTCTGCGAGCTCTAGCTCCCGGCCGTCGCGCCTGCTTGACACCCTGTCGCTTCCACGCGACAGATGAGATGGGTCGAAAGGTCCGCTGCATGGGTCGGCTGCTCTGCACCTGCATCGCGCTGCTTCTGGTCGCGCCCCCGCCGCCGGCGCACGCGGCCGGCCGGCGCGAGCTGGTGGTGTTCGCCGCCGCCTCGCTGCGGGAGGCGTTCACCGAGCTGGGCCGGAGGTTCGAGCGCGAGCATCCCGGAACCAGGGTCGCCTTCGCCTTCGCCGGCTCGCAGGAGCTGCGGACGCAGATCGAGCACGGGGCGCCCGCCGACGCCTTCGCTTCGGCCGACTGGAAGCACATGCAGGCGCTGGTCGCGGCGAGGCTCGCCTCCGCCCCGAGGACGTTCGCGCGCAACGAACCGGTCCTGGTGGTGCCTCGCGACAACCCCGCCGGGCTGCGGACGCTGGCGGATCTGCCCCACGCGAAGCGGATCGTGGTGGGCGCGCCCGAGGTCCCGATCGGCGCCTACACCCTGCGCATCCTCGATGCGGCATCCGCGCGGTACGGCGCCGGGTTCCGCGCCGCCGTGGAGGCGCGCGTGGTCTCCCGCGAGATGAACGTGCGCCAGGTGCTCTCGAAAGTGGCGCTCGGCGAGGCCGACGCGGCGATCGTGTACCGGACGGACGCGGGCGCGGCCGGACGCGAGGTCGAGGTCATGCCCATCCCCGTGGAATTGAACGCCATCGCGGAGTACCCGGTCGCCGTCCTGGAGCAAGCCAGGGAGCCCGGGCTGGCGCGCGAGTTCGTCGAGCTGCTGCTGTCCCCGGCCGGGCAGGAAACGCTGGCTCGATTCGGCTTCCAGCCAGGAACCGGCGGGTGAGGTCCGGCCGCGCGAGCGCGTGGGGCGCGGCCCAGGTCGTCGCCTCGGCGGCCCTGGTGTCGTTCCTTCTCCTGCCGGTCGCCGCGCTGGTCTTCACTCTCCGCTGGGCCGATTTCGTCGGCGGCCTCCGCAACCCGCTCCTGGTGCCCGCGTTGCGCCTGTCGCTCCTGACCACCGGCACCAGCCTGGCGCTGGTGGTGGTGCTTGGCTCGCTGCTCGCCTGGCGCATCGCGCGCCACCCTGGCCGGGCATCGCGGTGGATGGAGGCGATCACCCAGCTGCCGGCCGTGATTCCACCTGCGGTCGCCGGAGTCTGTCTCTTGCTCGCGTTCGGCCGGCGGGGGCTGCTCGGCAGCTGGCTGGCCGCGCACGGGATCGCGCTGGCGTTCACCACGCCGGCGGTGGTGATGGCCGAGGCGTTCGTCTCCGCCCCGTTCTTCGTGCAGGCGGCCATCGCCGCCTTCCGGCGCGTCGACGAGAACCTGCTCGTGGTCGCTCGCACCCTGGGCGCCTCGCCCTTCCGCGCCTTCCTCCGCGTAGGGCTGCCTCTGGCCGCCCCCGGGCTGGTCGCGGGCTCGGCGATGAGCTGGGCGCGCTCGCTGGGCGAATTCGGCGCCACGTTGCTGTTCGCCGGCAACCTGACCGGCCGGACGCAGACGCTGCCCCTCGCGGTGTACACGGCGATGGAATCCGACCTGCGCGCGGCCCAGGCCCTGTCGCTGGTGATGGTCGCGGTCGCCTTCGCGCTCCTCTTCGTCCTGCGCCGGATGGCGCCGGGCGCGGGCCTGCCCGGCCCCGAGGTGCGCGGTGCTTGAGGCGCGCATCGCCGGGCGCGCGGGACCGCTCGATCTGCGCGTCGACCTGTCGCTCGACGGCGAGACGGTGCTGGTGGCAGGTCCCAACGGCTCCGGCAAGTCGACCCTGCTGCGCCTGCTGCTCGGCGTCCTGCGGCCCGAGGCGGGCCGCATCGCCCTGGACGGGTCCGTGCTGTTCGACGCGGAAGAGGGCATCGACGTGCCGGCCGAGGAGCGCGGGCTGGCGTACGTGCCGCAGGACTATGCCCTGTTCCCGCACATGGACGTGCTCGCCAACGCGACCTTCGGCCTCGCGGCGCTGGATCGGCGCGAGCGCGTCCGCCGCGCCACCAGCTGGCTCGACCGACTCGGCGTGGGAGAGCTGGTGCGCAGGTTCCCGTCGGCGCTTTCGGGAGGGGAGCGCCAGCGCGTCGCGCTCGCGCGCGCCCTCGCCCGGACGCCGCGCGCTCTGCTGCTGGACGAGCCGTTCGCGTCGCTCGACCCGATCGCCCGCCGGCAGCTCCGCGCCTCCCTGACCGGCTGGCTGCGCGAGTGGCGGCTCCCCGCGCTGATCGTCTCGCACGACCCGGCGGATGCGGTGCTCGCCGACCGCATCGCCGTGCTCGAGCGCGGCCGCGTCGTCCAGCAGGGAACCCTCGAGGAGCTTCGCCGCGCGCCGGGTTCCGACTTCGTCGCCGGCCTGATCGAGGCGGCGCCGGTTCCCGCCGGGGCCGATTCCTAGAGTGGGTTCCATGACGTCCGCGCTGGGAAAAGCGCAGCGCCGCCGAATACGGCGGCGACTGGTCCGGTTCAGCGCTTCGATCGGGCTGCGCCGCGCCCGCCGGGGGATTCGCGCAGCCGGTGGCTGTGTTCCGCCGAGAGGTCGAGGCCGTAGACCTGCTTCAGCGCCTCGATCTTCGCCCGCGTCTCCTGCGAGAAGGGGGCCTTTCCCGCGAAGGAGTGGAGGACGATGCCCTCCAGCAGATCGCCCAGGGACAGGTCCAGGGTGCCCGCCAGCGCCTTGAGGACCAGGAGGATGCGCTTTTCCATCCGGACGCCGGTCTGCACCCGGGTGACCGTCCTGCGCTGGCCCGATCGGCTCGTGCTCGCCACCGGCTCAAGCGCCCCGCCGGGCCGCATCGAGCTCCGGCAACACGAAGATCTCCTTCGCCCTGGCCGAGCGCGAAATCGCGCCCACGTCGTAGTAGCGCGAGAGGAGCCCGGCCTTCTGGTCGAGCAGCTCCGGATTCCGGCGCAGGAGCTCGGTGGAGCTCGCGAAGGACGACCCGTGCGCGCGCTCGTTGATGAGGGCGAGATAAGCCCAGGTGAGAGTCTCGTGGTAGCGGTCCGCCGCGCCGTGCGCCGCCGCGAACCGCCGCAAGTCGCGGCGGAAGCGCACGGCGGCGTCCCCGAAATCCGCCTGCCGGGACAGGTAGAGGAAGGCGAGCCGCACGTGCTCGGCGTGCCGGAGGTCGCCAGGGGCCATCCGGGCCGACTCGAACGCGGCGAGCAGGGTAGCGTCGTCCAGGCAGGGGCCCAGGTCCATTGTGGTAACTTGGTACCAAGATATCAGCAGTCGGTCAAGGCCAGCCTCGCGCGATCGCGGACGCGAGCCGGGGTGGGCGCGGTTCCGCGTCCTGGAGGCCGAAGACGGGCTGCAGGCGCTCAGCCAGCTCGCCGGCGAGAAGCCGGACGTGATGCTCCTCGATCTCGGGCTGCCCAGGCTCAACGGCGTGCAGGTGCTCCGCTTCATCCGGCAGCAGCCGCGCCTCGCCGACCTTCCCGTGGTGGTCGTGTCGGATCAGCTCGACCTGCTCAACGCCGCCGACGACATCGCCGCCGACCTCGTGTGCCCGAAGCCTTGCGAACCCCAGGAGCTGATGCGCGTGGTCCGCGCCGTGCTCGATCGGGACAAAGCACACTGAGCACGGCGAATCCGGCCGGCGCGCACGGCACCACCGGCGAGCAGACGGGATTCGTTGTCTGGCTGCGCAATCTCGCGTCCAGTCGCGGTGACGCGCCGCATCATTTGTAGGGAACCCGGTACCCGATGTAAGCATCCGCCCACGCTGGCGCGCGGGGGGCGGTGCCGGCAGGTCCCTTCTTCAGGCCCCGAGAGGGTTCCATCGATGAATCGCGCACTCGTTCTGCTCATCGCAGGCGTGGCGGGCTCCGCCACGGCCGCGCCGAGCCGCTACCTCGTCGTTGCCCCAGGCAACGACACCACCGCCGCCCAAGCGGCGGTCACTGCCAACCGCGGCAAAGTGATCGACGCCCTCAATGCCATCGGCGTCGTGGTCGCGGAAGCCGACAGCGCGGGCTTCGCCGCGGCGGTGGCCGCCTCGCCCGGCGTGCTCTCGGCCGACATCGATCCGGACATCATGTGGTTGCCGGACGGCGAATCGCCGGTGGCCGCGGGCCTCGATCCCGGCGCGACCGGCGTCAACAGCGAGCCGTTCAGCGCCTTCCAGTGGAACCTGCGCCAGATCCACGCCGACGTCACCGCGGCGAACGGCCAGCGCGGCAACGGCGCGCGCGTGGCCGTCATCGACACCGGCGTGAACACCGGCCACGTCGACCTCGTCTCGCGCATCGATCTCGCGCACAGCAAGGCGTTCGTGACCTCCACCCTGGCGGGCGTGACCGGGTTCCCGTTCGAGGACGACCACTTCCACGGCTCGCACGTCTCCTGCATCGTGGCCGCCTCGATCAACAACCGCGGCGTCCAGGGCGTGGCGCCCGAGGCCACCATCGTCGGCATCAAGGTGCTGAATTCGCGGGGCAGCGGCAGCTTCGGGAACGTCATCCGCGGCATCGTCTACGCCGCCAGCCTCGGCGTCGACGCCATCAACATGAGCCTCGGCGCCACCTTCGACCGCAACAACGCCGGCGGGAACGGCGGCGGCCAGCCGCTGGGCAACTTCCTCGCTGCGCTCACCCGCGCCGTGAATCATGCGACGCAATCGGGCGTGCTGGTGATCAGCGCCGCCGGCAACAACGGCGTGGACCTCAACGGCCGCCTCTTCTCGGTGCCGGCGCAGTCGGGCAACGGCGTCGCGGTGTCAGCGACGGGGCCGATCGCGAACCAGAACTTCGACCGGCTCGCTTCGTACTCGAACTTTGGCGCATCGGTCGTCACCTTCGCGGGCCCGGGCGGCGACTTCACGCTCTTCCCGTCGCTGACGCCGTTCCCCTGGTTCCAGGACATGGTGCTGAGCTGCGGCAACCGCAGTGCAACGTCGGTGAACACGTTCTTCTTCGCCGCCGGCACCTCTATGGCCACGCCACACGTCGCCGGCGTGGCTGCGCTGCTGGTGGGAAAGTTCGGGCACCTCGGCCCCGCCAGGCTCCGGGAGATGATCGGCAACTCCGCGGCGAACGTGCTGCCGACGGCGTTCCAAGGGCGCGGCCGCGTCGACGCAGCGGCAGCGCTGCGGTAAGCCGCCGCCATGCTTTGCCGACCGCCCGCTGGCCGCGCGCCGGCGGGCGGTTTTCGTCCGCCTCAGGGGAAGTGAATCCGCGCAGGATGGACGTTGTAGGATGCGGCCATGGCCATCGAACCCGGCAGCGCGGACCTGCGGCGGTTCGGCGAGGGCGGCGGCGGCAGGCCGCTGGTGCTGGTGCAGCTGTTGCGGTTCGTCGAGGGCGGGCGCGACCGTTATCTGGAATACTCCGCCGCGGCGCAGCCCATCCTGGCGCGCTTCGGCGCCCAGGTCCTGTACGCCGGGGAATGCATCGAGCCGCTGCTCGCTGCGGACGGCAGCTGGGACGCCGTGGTGCTGGTCCGATACGCGAGCCGGACCGCGTACCTGGACATGCTCGCGGACCCGGCCTTCCAGGAGATCGCCCCGCTCCGCCGCGCCGCGCTGCGGGAAGCCATGCTGCTCCCGATGGACGACTGGCCGGCCCGGTAGCGTGTAACGTGGCGGGGCCAGACGAGACTACCGGGTTCGTGCAGCCCGTTCCGGTAGTTTTCGCGGCTGGAGCCGAGGGTGACTGGCGCATCGAGCGCATCGCAGCTGTGCGCGGCGAGGGCCTTCCCATGGCTGCACGGCTGGCCCGCATCGAAGGAACGCGGCTTGCCGCCGCCGCGGCCTGGGCGCTGCGCGGAACGACCAGCAACGAGCGGTACGTGACCCGCGCGGAGAAGGAGGCGCTGCGCGCGGCGCAGCCGCCCCTCGGGCGGCCGGACAGCACGCGGGCGGCCCTCATCCCGGTGCGCAAGTCCGCCGCATGGTGGGACCTGGCGCAGGACGAGCGGCGCCGCATCCTCGAAGAGCGCTCGCGCCACGTCTCGATCGGACTGCGCTACCTGCCCGCCGTGGCGCGCAGGCTCTACCACTGCCGCGATCTCGGCGAGCCCTTCGACTTCCTCACCTGGTTCGAGTACGCCGAGGCCGACGCGGAGGGCTTCGAGGAGCTCGTCGGCGAGCTGCGCCGCTCGCCGGAGTGGGAGTACGTCGAGCGCGAGGTGGACGTCCGACTCGCGCGATGAGCCCGGCGTAACGTAAGTTCGACCATGGCGCACTTGCGGGCGTACCCCCTTTCCAAGGAGACGTCCGATGAAGCGCATCTTCCCTCTTCTCTTCCTCGCCGCTGCCGCGTGCGGCCCGGCCAACGAATCCGACCGCTCGCAGCAGGGCGGCCGCAACTCCTCCAGCGGATCGAGCCGCACCCTCTTCGTCCAGAGCGCGCACGAGCACGCGGACGGCACCGTCACCCTGCCCCTGTACCGCGGCACCAGCCGCGGGCGGACGGTCTGGTACATCCTGCTCGACTCCTCCAGCGGCGACGACGCGCAGGCCAGGGGCATCAACCGATCGCAGAAGCTGGCGAACGCGCGGGGCAGCACGGCCGTGCAGATGGTCAGCGTCCGCAACGGCGTGGTCGATTTCCCCGCGTCCGTGAACTTCGCGTTCGGTACCAGGTCGATCGTCCCGGGGCCGCAAGGATTCCCGCCGCGAACCGCGACCTTCTCCGCCTCCGGCGAGGACGGCTACAGCCCGCTGATCCAGCTTCCGGACGGCACCATCGAGAACGCTCCGCAGGTGGCGAACGACACGGGCCATGCCCCCAAGGTGAAGGCCATCGACTTCGCAGCGCTCACCGTGACCCTGGAGGAGACCCCTGGCTTCCAGGGCGGCAAGGCGGTCAGGTACCTCTCCACCGATGCCTCGCTCGACGTCGCCGCGGCCCTCGAGAACGTGACGTTCGCTCCGGCGCTCAACGGCGCGCCGACGCTGGGGGAAGACGGCACCGACTCCTCGCGCACCAGCCTGGCCGCCTTCGTGAACGGGCAGACCGGGGCCGGAAATCCGCAGCGCCAGGGGCTCAATTCCGCCATCCTCGACGGGCTCTCCCCGCTGAACGTGCTGCGCTGGAACCCGAGCCAGGGCCGTTACAGCCCGCTCTGGGACGTCCACCTGGCCGCCTGGACGCCCGCGGCAGTCGCGGCAAGGTCGAACCTCCGCCAGATGGACTTCGGGGACATCCTGGGGCTGGCGAACCACGGCCAGGTCACCGCACCGGACGGCAGCCCCTTCGCCGCGTCGGGCTTCATCGTCAACTGCCCGATCATCAGCTCCGATTAGCCACCGACCGTAACGAATGGCTTCCTCGCCGCACTCCGGCGAGGAAGCCTCCACCGGAGGAGCCAATGACGACGGACAACTCCTACGACGTGATCGTCATCGGGTCGGGAGCAGGCGGCGGGACGCTGGTGCACCGGCTGGCGCCCTCCGGCAAGCGCATCCTCCTCCTGGAGCGCGGCGGGTACGTCGCGCGCGAGAAGGACAACTGGGACTCGCGCGCGGTGAACCTGGAGGGCAAGTACCAGACCAAGGAGGTCTGGAAGGACCGCGCCGGGAACGATCTGCACCCGCACACGAACTACGCCGTGGGCGGGAACACCAAGTTCTACGGTGCCGCGCTCTTCCGGCTGCGCAAGGAAGACTTCGGCGAGCTGCGGCACCACGGCGGCGTCTCTCCCGCCTGGCCGATCGCGTACGACGAGTTGGAGCCTTGCTACATCCGCGCCGAGCGCATGTACCACGTGCACGGCCAGCGCGGAGAGGATCCCACCGAGCCGCCCGCCAGCGCGCCCTTCCCGCACCCGGCGGTCAGCCACGAGCCGCGGCTGCAACACCTGCACGAGGACTTCGCCCGGAGCGGCCTCCGGCCGTTCCACACGCCGCTCGGCATCATGCTCGACGAGTCGCGGCCACAGTCGAGCCGCTGCATCCGCTGCAACACCTGCGACGGCTATCCCTGCCTGGTGCGGGCGAAGGCCGATGCGCAAGTGCTCGCGGTGGACCCCGCCCTCGAGTACCCGAACGTCACCCTCCTCACCGGCGCTTACGTGGAGCGGCTGGAGACCAGTCCATCCGGCCGCGAGGTGACGAAGGTGGTGGTCCAGCGCGACGGCGCGCGCGAGGAGTACAAGGGCGGAATCGTCGTGGTCTCCTGCGGCGCGATCAATTCGGCGGCGCTCCTCCTCCGCTCCGGGAACGACCGGCACCCGCAGGGTCTCGCGAACGGGTCGGGAGTGGTCGGCCGGCACTACATGGGGCACGTGAACTCGGTCCTGATGGCGGTCTCCAAGTGCCCCAACCCGACCGTCTTCCAGAAGTCCCTCTCGGTCAACGACTTCTACTTCGGCGACGCGGAGTTCCCCTATCCGATGGGCCACATCTCCTTCGTCGGCAAGCTGGACGGCGTGACGCTGAGCGCGGGCGCGCCCGCGATCGCTCCCGGCTTCACGCTGGACCTGATGGCCCGCCACTCGCTCGACTTCTGGCTCACCTCCGAGGACCTGCCCGATCCGGAGAACCGCGTCACGCTCGACGGACAGGGGAACATCGTCCTCGCGTACCGGCCCAACAACGAGGAGGGGCACCGGCGGCTCATCGATCGCCTCAAGGCAGCCATGAAGGACCAGCGCGCCTGCGCGATGCACGGCCACGAGTGCCACCAGGGTCTGTTCGCGCGCAACCTCTACCTCAAGGAGCGCATCCCCCTGGCCGGCGTCGCGCACCAGAACGGAACCATCCGGTTCGGCAACGATCCGCGGACCTCCGCGCTCGACCGGAACTGCAAGGCGCACCAACTCGACAACCTGTACGTGGTCGACGCGAGCTTCTTTCCCTCCTCCGGCGCGGTGAACCCGGCGCTGACCATCATGGCGAACGCGCTGCGCGTCGGCGATCATTTGATGGATCGGCTGAACCGTGCAAAATCCGTCAGCGCATGATCCAGGTCCCGGGCGAGCTGAGCTGCAAGGAGATGGTCGAGCTGATGAACGACTATCTCGAGGGCCGCCTCTCGCCGGCGGAGCTCTCCGACTTCGAGCGGCACCTCGTCTTCTGCGACGGTTGCGCGGAGTACCTGCGGCAGCTGCGGCAGCTCGGGACGGCGG
>WNFG01001819.1_pt1 | contig 17923 bp, 15 predicted proteins | sample 5400431 | NCBI WGS metagenome assembly WNFG01 (sample SAMN13153346, study PRJNA577476) | soil metagenome | isolation source: 120 cm saprolite under Douglas fir tree site 2 hole 3 replicate 2 | place: USA:California | collected 2015-04-18 | reverse complement strand
GCGCGCCGCGCCGCCCGCGCTCGCCGCTTGCCAGATCGTATTCAAGCGAGCAATAGCCCGCGGCTTCCTGGGCGACGGCGCGGCGCGCCGCATCGGACAAAGGCGCGCGGCCCAGGTTCGTGTGCAGAATTACTCCGGTGGCATTGATGACACGCCTGAGACCGGAATTGACTTCGGCCTCGTGAGCCTGCACTAAACGTCGCTCAGCTTCTGCGAGGAAGGCTGCCCGCGACAATTCCTGATTTGGCGTCGCATCTTTTGGCGAAGACGGCGTCGTCATGATCTCCTGTCTTAATTCGTCGGTGACTTTGCGGGCAAGGTCGCTCAGATGTTCGAGGCCAACGGCGCTCTGCAGCGATCCGGCTGTAGCCGTCCTCAAGAGCACGTCGATTGACGGCAGCAACCGGAGCAAGTTGTTCGAAGCGGCCATAACGGTTTTTCCGGGAAGCTACTCCTGTATTAGCGGAACGCCAAAGAATATGCCCTTTTTCCTGATTTCACGCAATCAGAGGCGTGTAAAACTGTGTTGACAGCGAGTAAGTCAACCCCCTACACTGAGAATCAACCGGCGCCGCCCCCAGCGTTGCGCCATACCCACACGAGGTTCGCATTTGCCAGTTGATGATAACAAGCTAGCCCGGCTTGCCCAGGAGCGCCGTGAAAAGAACAAGGCCGGCATCTATGACGATGAACCGACAATCGAAGACCGTCTGGCGCGGCTGGTAGAAGACATCCGGCGGTTAAAGATTGAGTTCGACGTTTACTTTAACGGCGGCAGCAAGCGCGCGCCGTACGATACCAAGATGCGAGTTGAATCGCATCTTAAACGCCTGGGTGACGATCGCTCGCTCAACTTCGCGCAGCGTTATCATTACAACGCGCTGGCCACGCGATACGCTTCGTTTCGCGAGATGTGGCGGCGCACAATGCAAGGGCGCGAAGAAGGGCGCGATGCCGCAACCGTTGCCCGCATGTCCGTGAGGGAAACCGCAGCGCCATTCACCCGTTCAGAATTTTCCTGTACTGATGTTCGCCACGATGTGCAGACAGTCAAAGGTGTCTACGATGCGCTGATCGAAGCCAAGCGCAGTTGCGGAGAACCTGTTCGCGATCTTTCTTTTGCGAAATTTCACCGCCTGATTATGGACAGAACTGAAACCATGAAAGAGAAGATCGGCTCCGATCGGGTTGTCTTTTCCGTTGAAGTGGATGGCGGGCACGTAAGTTTCAAAGCCAAAGCTGACAGATAGCGGCCGCTACGGCCGGCGGTACAGACAAAAAAGCGATCTCGTTTCCGAGATCGCTTTTTTCGTCTTCGCGTCTTCCGGGCTCACGACCGGAAGCGGCCAGTGGCTTTGCTTTAGAGCAAGCCGGGGAGACCTAAGCCTTTGTCACTTTTTCGGCCTGTGGTCCTTTCGGGCCCTGCGTCACTTCAAACTCGACTTCCTGACCCTCTTCGAGAGTTTTAAAGCCGTCGCCTTGAATGGCGCTGTAGTGAACAAAGATATCCGAGGAGCCTGGCTGTTCAATGAAGCCATAACCCTTCGAGTTGTTAAACCACTTGACCTTACCGGTTATTCTAGACATACAAACGAATCCTCCTAACGACTCGGTAGAACGGGACCAGTGGTCACAAAATAAAGTGTGTGCCACTTAGCCAACAGGTTAATGCTGTGAGCCGGACGCGCTTTCAGAATGGGGCGCTATACGGAAACACACAACGAAAAAGCGCCCGCTGGATCGCACACGTTGCACGATCAGCGAACGAAACTTACGGGGAAAGACCAAAAACTCATTTCTCTTGTGGCGCTTGCAAATCGAAATGCTTAGGCAGGTGGAAAAGCCAACCCCGGCACTGATTGAAACGACGGCGAATCCTAAACGATGCTGTTTTGGCCTGTCAAGGAAAAAATCGGGGCCGCTCTTAATCAGGCCGGCCCAAATTGCGCGAAATCCGCCGTTCCTAGCTGATTTTCTTGATGCTGTTGATGAGCTTCTCGTAGTCGGCGGAGTTCTTTTCGTAGAGATTTGGCGCCGCGAACGACAGGATGATCACGGGTTTCTTGGCCGAAAGCACGTCGACGCTCCAGGCGATCGTGTTTCCGTTCACGTCGCCGGTGCCGCTCTCGCCATAGTGCGACATGCCGTTGTGCGTGTCCTGCGTCGGCTTGCCGACCGTCTTGACGTGCTTGATCGTCTTGCTGATTTCCTTGTCGAGCTCTTTTACTGCAGCGTCGAACGAATCCTCATCAGGGACCCAGAAGACGACTTGCAGCCCGCCATCCGCCGAAGAGACGGTCATATTGTCGCCATCCGGCGTCGCCTTCCAGCCGTTCGGCACTTCAAACCGAATGCCGCCCTCTTTATGGGTGAAGACGTTGGCATTCCCGGCCGAGTCCGACGACTTAGCCTTATCGGTCTTGTCCGTCTCAGTGTTGGCTGGCTGCTCTTTCTTGTATGTGGTGTTAGTTGACTTGTCACCGCCGCCACTACAGGCCAGAGCTAACGCCGCACCCAACATCAACGCAAGAATCAGATTGAGTTGTTTCAAGTTGGTATCCTCCAGATAAATGGTAGATCTGCAAATCCGCGATCGGGTTAGCCTGGGTTGCGCAAGCCGCCAACTATCAGAGTTCAGTCGATCTTCTTAATACTGCTGATGAACTGGACCGCCTCATCGGCATGTTTTTCCGCGATTCCGGGTGCGGCGAAGGTTAAGATTAGGACCACCTTCCTGGCTGCGAGCACGTCAACGCTCCACTCAATGGTGGCACCGTTGACGTCGCCGGTCCCGCCCTGGCTGTAATGCGGCATGCCATTGTGTTTGTCCGAGGTACCCTTGTCCGTAGTCTTGATGTTCTTGATTGTCTTGCTCAGTTCCTTGTCCAGGTCTTTTACCGCCGCATCGAAAGTGTTCTCATCCGGGACCCAAAAAACCATCTGCAGACTATCGTCCGCAGTTGAGACAGTAATAACTTCACCGTCAGGTTTTGCTTTCCAGCCCTTTGGCAGCTCAAATTGAACGCCGGCCTCCGAATGGCTAAAGATCCGGTTCTCCTGAGCCGGTGAAATGGTTGGCGAGCCAACGCGTTTCGCAGACGCTTGGCCCAAGATCATTGACATGGCTGCAAACGCCAGGCACAAACTGATAGTTAGCTTCTTCAAGGGTTCTCTCCTCCAGGGTTGAGTAAGTTTGATTTAGACTTTGATTACTCTGGTAATCACGCAGCGCGGCGCAGAGCGGCTGGCGCGTTCTTGATGTCCAGCTCTTTTAGAAGGTAGCCTGCGCCTCCGAACTTGTCAGCGATGAACAACACATAGCGAATATCGACAGCAATCGCGCGGCCCTTTGCATCATTGTAAAAGAATTCGTTGCCCAGTCCTTCGTAGTTGCCGTCGAAGATAATGCCGACCTGTTCGCCGCGGCCGTTCATGATCGGTGAACCCGAATTGCCGCCGATGATGTCGGTGGTTGAAAGAAAGTTTACCGGCACGTTCTGTCCGTCAGGCGTCGCGTACGGACCAAAGTCGCGCGCGCGATAAAGCTGTTTGAGTTTCGCCGGCACGTCAAACGGTTCGCGGCCGGTGTCTTTCTCAATCACTCCCGAAAGATTCGTAAACGGCTGATAAATCGCCGCGTCGTGTGGGACATAGCCCTTCACATCGCCATAGGTGAATCGCAAGGTGCGGTTCGCATCCGGGTAAGAATTCGCACCCCACGCGGGCTGCCCGCGCGGGGACCCCGCATTGTTAGCGTGCATCTCGCTCATACCCTGAACCAGCAGCGGCCGCCAACGCGTGACGGTTACATTAAACGAGCGCTGGCGCGTTCCGATTTGCGCCGCGAGGTCGCCCACCTCGCCGGCAAAGTCGATCACCGGCTCTTTCAGTTCCTTGAGTTGTGCCGGCGTCTTCTCAAACAGTCCGGAGACTGATTCTGCGGTTGCCAGGTTCTTGCTTTCCGCGAACGCGCGCGCGAAATCTTCCTCGGCGCGCACGCGTGCCTCGCCCTGTAGGTTTCCGAACAGCTTCTCAGCGGCGTCGAGTTTTTGACCGGCCGGAAGACCCGCGGCCTTGCGCAGGAAGAAAGCGAGCAACGATCTCTCTGACGCGGCGTTCCGATCCGCCAGAATCTCCGGCAGGGCGCCACGCGCGCGTATAGCGGTCATCGCCAGGGTCGCATTTCGCTCGGCTTGCGGTTTCTGTTTATCGGCTGCGACCCGATTGACGAGTGAAAGAACTTGAAACAGATCGCTTAGCTGAGCCACTTGCTGAACTATCAGATCGCGCTGGGCGGTTTGAGTCAATTCATCGTAGGCCTTCTGCAGCGACGGCAGTACTTCACCATACTTCTTCTGGCGGTTGGGATCCGCACTGATCCAGCGCGTGAAAGCTGTTTCTTCCGACCGCTTTTGATCGACGACTCCGAAGCGCCGCATGGCGACGACTGAACCTTCGACGTCCTTCAATGTGTTGGCGATCTCGAAGATTCTGCTCTGGAGTTTGAGCTGAAGGTCGGGGTCGTTCTTCCCGGCGTTCTGCAATTCTTCGATCTGCTTGTTGAAGACGTTGATCTGGAATGGCATCGCCACGTCCTGGTTGTAAGCAACGGAATAGCTTTCTCGATAGCGCCGCGTCGTACCCGGATACCCCATGACCATCACGAAATCATTTTCCTTGACCCCGCCTATCGAAATCGACAGGAACTTCTTCGGCCGGTAGGGGACGTTGCCCGCCCCGTACTCGGCCGGCTTCCCGTCCCGTCCGACATAGGCGCGCATGAAAGTGAAATCGCCATCGTGGCGCGGCCACTCGAAGTTGTCTGGATCGCCTCCGAAAAAACCGACGTTCTTGGGCGGCGCATAGACAATGCGGACGTCACGTAGCGTGAGATAAGTGAACAGGTAGTACGACAGTCCCTCGTTCAGCGGGAGCACGTTTGCGGTGATGCCCTCGGCGGGTCTGGCATTTGCCGCCACCAACGAGCGCGTCTTGTTTTGGATCGCGGCCGCGCGGTCTGGCGGCGACATAGTGTCCGTAACTCCACTGAGCACGTCTGTGGTGACGTCTTTTAGTTCCTGTGTGATCTGAACGGTGTAATCCTTCGCCGGCAATTCTTCGCCGCGATTGTGGGCAAGATAACCGTTGGTGGCGTAGTCCTTCGATTGGTCAGAAGCCGCGACCAGCGCGTCGAAGGCGACATGATGATTCGTCAGCATCAAACCTTCAGACGAAAGAAATTCGCCCGTGCCGCCGTCAACGATCACTACGGCGTCCTTGATGCTGGGACCGTTCGGATTATAAATGTCGGTGATTGGAATCTTCAGTCCGCGTTGCTGCAGTTTTTTTAGCGGAAGCTGACTGAGCGTATCCGGAAGGAACATGCCTTCGTCGCCCAGAACGGAGATGGGAACCAGACTGACAAAGATCACGACGGTGAGCAACACAACGGTGGCGGGCGAATACTTCAAGGTCATGGACACTTCCTTTGTTGTTGGACGAGATCGAACCGGCGAAGGGATGTTAGCAGAAGCCCCTCGCGATAACTAAGCGAAGGGCTTTGAATTAATGCTTCAGTGCTTGGATCCGTTTTCAGTTCTCTGCACCCGGCAAGTACTGCTTTGGATTCACGGGTTGGTTGTTGAGACGCACTTCGTAATGCAGGTGCGGCCCCGTCGAACGGCCGGTCGAGCCGACCAGTCCGATATTTTGTCCGCGCGTTACCGAGTCGCCAACGCGAACTTCGATCTTCGACAGGTGGCCATAACGCGTTGACAATCCATTGCCATGATCGACATAGACTACGTTGCCGTAACCGCGTTGCCATCCCGCGATGGTAACTCTGCCCGTGGCGGCGACCTGAACCGGCGTGCCGTACGCCGCATCGATGTCCTGACCTTCGTGGTACTCGTAACGACGGCCGCCGAACGGATTTCGCCGTCCACCTATGCCGCTTTCGAGCTTTCCAACCACCGGCCAAATTGAGGGCATTGACGGTGCGATACCGTGCCGGCGCAGAAAATCTTCATAATTGCGCAGGTCGCGCTCGAGTTTCGCAGTCTTTGACTCCAACGCTGCCAGGGCTGCGGCGCTGTCAACCGGGTGCGCGGGACCGCCCTGGCCATGCACTTTCGGCGTCTCTTTCTGAACGCCCGACTCTTCAGCCAGCTTGCGCGAGGTGTCCTCAACAGCGTCAACGCGATTGTTCAGGTTTTGCAGCGCCTGCCGCTGCTTATCGTTCTCGGCCCGCAGGCGAGAGTTCTCATGCTCGATACGCAGATGCGCGGCTTGTTGAGTCAATCCATAAAAGCCGTACACCAATCCGCATGCTAATGCGAACAACCCGACGGCCGAGACTTTCAGCCAACGTTTATGTATGCGGATGCGACGGATATGGGCTCGGGAACGTGAAGTGCGGGAAACAATAAAAGCGTAAAAACGGTCGTCTCGGGTCATCATTCTGCTCCTGTTGGCCAATCCATGCGCGTTTGTAAAACGGGGCCGCATGAACGACCGCGAAAGTAACAGACGCCGAGGTAGGCGACTGAAAGCCAAATAATGCGAGTCCTTAAACTAAGAACCTGCTGGAAGATCTCTAGAACCCTGCTTGAAGACTAGCAACTGATATCTCTCTGAATCGCCGGGTTGCATCGTTGCACCCAATTCAGATTTGGATCCTGGATGCTGCTAGACCGCGCACCCTATCACACCAGAAGGGGTAAGGCAAACGCTGAGAAGCGGAAAACCTGACAGGATTTGCTGAGGATTTACTAAATGGTTCGGCCGCGGAGAGTTCGTTCGTCACAATTCTTCGGCTTCGTGCTTGCGGCGCGAGCGGTCACGGAAGATGGCGAGCGCGATCATTACGAACACCGCCACAAAAACAATCACGATGGCGAACTTGATGAGCGCCAAAAGGAAGCCGACCATGACTATTAATTGTTTGAGCAGCGCCACGACCAGAAGAATGAGCCCGAGAACGGCGCCGCCGCGAGCGAATGCGAATAGGAATGCCATAAGACCTCTCGAAAAACAGTAGGCAGTAAGCAGTGGGCAGTAAGCAGCAAAACTGATCTGCCATTCAATGCCAGCGAGATGCCAACGAACCGCACGCACGGATGCGTGCGCTCCAAACTACTTAAAACGCGCCGAGCCAATCTGACGTTGGCGCACGTGCGTTGGGAACTCGCCGGTTCCGAATCGCGCCGAGGTTGCGGGCCAGCTCGCTACCACCGAAGGCGGCGGAGCGCCGGTATCGAAAGCGCGCATTTCTTCGCGGCGGCGCCGCCGCTTTAGATAATCGAACAGAATATAGGCGCCGAGGGCGACCAGCGCCACGGGCAACATCTTGCGCACCGGAAACTGTATCGCGAGCAAGGTGTGCGACAGGAACAGTAACCCCAGGGCCACGAGAATCACTCCCCAGGCGACCGGATTGCCGTAGAGTTGGCGCGCGATGGCGTCTTCTTCGGCGTCTGGCGCCAGACCGGCGCGCATCAGCTGCGCCGTGCGGCACGCATCGACGGCCGCGAACAGCCAGGTGCCGACTACGCCCAGAACGAAGAACGTCACGCCGTCTGTAACCACGGCCATCTGGAAAAAGCTGGCAAAGATTGCAAAGTGGACCAGGGCCTTGGATGTCTGTCCGTTGTAAGCCGCGCCCAGACCGGGAACGAAACACGATAACAGGGTGGCGACGAACGGCGACGTCTTGCGGCGGATAACGTTCGCGTCGGGCGAGCGCGATTGTTGATAGCGCAGCATCTCGACGCCGGCTACGATACAGTCCTGGCAGAAGGGAAATCCGCGAATCCGATGGTCGCATGCGGGACACAAAGGCCGCGCGCACTGATTACATTGCACGACTGCCGGGTTCTGAGCGTGATAAGCGCAATTCATTTACTAAGTCTCAGCTCCCAAGTCTCAAGTTAACCTCAGCGACCCTTCGGCTGTGGACTCTGACTTTTTGGCTTGCTCTGCGAGCCCTGCGGCGCGCTGTTCTGATTTGCCGAATTCTGATTCTGGTTCGCATCATTTCCTTTTCCTGAATTTTCGTCTCCGGTCATCAGATCGTTGACGCCGTTTGCCAGTTGCTTCGCTCCGTTGGCAGAACTCTTCGTCGCACTGCCGGCCGTCCGCTCAGCCAGTTGCAAACTGGCGCTATAAATTCCGCCGACGGAACCGTCAGTCGAAACGGTATTCGTTAGGACAAACACCGACACCAATAACATCGTGGCCACAGTGGCAAGTTGCGGCGAGACGATTGGATCCAGCGCGCCCCGCAGCCATTCAATCAAGCGGGACGTTACCGGCGCGCGGACTTGTTGCGGCAGCACATTTCCGATTGTGCTTTGCAGGATGCGGGCCTCGAGACCAGCCGGTACCGGCAATTCTTCCTGAATGTATGTATAGCAAGCGCCAATTGAACGGACGACCGCGCCCGGCAATTCGCTGCAATCCGCGCACAACGCGGCATGCCGCTCCCACCGGTGATAAAGCGGCGCCAGCAGGAATCCATCGAGATAATCGGTCAGATGTTCTTCGAAATCCGCGCAACTGATCGCCGTTTGCGGCATCGTCCTGATGAGAATGCGAGCTTCAAGTTCAGCGCCAGCCCGCGGAGCTTCGGAAGAGGAGCAGGCCTGCAGCGTGTTCTTCACCTCACCCAGCAGATCGTGACAGACTGGGCAGCGCATCGCGTGTTCGGCGAATTCCTGGTTCGCGTGCACCTCGAGCGTGCCGTCGAGATAATCTGTCAGTTGATCTTCAAATTCGTGGCAAAGCATCTTGTTTCGTTTTCTGAGCCCTCCCTCACGGTCGGGCTACTGCCCCTTCTGCCTACTGCTATTAGGCCTCCACTACTCGCATACGACGAAGAATCTTCGCAAGTTCAATGCGACCGCGATTGATCCTCGACTTGACCGTGCCTTCGGGAATCTTAAGCAGGTCGACAATCTCGTGATAACTCAGTTCTTCAATGTCGCGAAGGATGACGCAGGTGCGCAGATCCGCCGAAAGCTTGTCGATTCCGGCCTGGACTTGCGCTCCCAGTTCGTGGCGTTCCATCTCACTCTGCACCGAGGAACCCGCCGCCCGCAGGTGATATTTGTGGTCCTCAAGATCGTCCGCGGCGGTGTCTTGCGGCGCCCGCTGTCGTTTGCGGTAATCGTCGATCACCAGGTTGCGCGCCAAACGCATCAACCAGTTTTGCAAGTCACCCTGCCTCGGGTCGTATTGGGTGAGCGAACGATAGACGCGAATGAAGACTTCCTGGGTCAGGTCTTCGGCAGCGTCGGCTCGGGAGGTGAAGCGGTAAGCGAGGTTGTAAATCCTTCGGGTATAGGTTTGGACAATCTCTTCCCAGGCCGCACCATCGCCCGCGCGGCACCTTCTGACCAATTCGGCCCCTTCGTTGGTTGCCAAGCTTTTCGCGGCTCCCACTTGTGGCATCTCCGATTTCGCTCGTGCCGTTGCTGTAAGGGCCTGCGCTAGCCGCCCAACACGAGCGTCTTACGAGTAGCCGGGAAGCAAAGTTCCGTCAACGCCAGTCTTCAAATGCTTCGTAACCCTGCCTTGCAGGCGGGCTCCTGACCGCGTTCTTGCGCGGCAACAGGAAACTGTTGTAGCCTTGCTGCGCCACCCCATATCTTGTGGTCGCTGTTCTAGTTCGTCAAGCTTGCCCGCGCCGTTCTTTATCGAAGAGCCTTGGGAAAGTATCGAAAATATCTCGAGTTTGCGGCGCTGCTGATCCTGGCGGTTGGGATTATTTGGTGGTTTGGCCGGCGACTCGACTGGGGACAAGTCAAGCTCGCGGTACAGAAGTCAGACTGGCGTCTAATCATTCTGGCCTGCGGAGTTATTCTGCTGGGTTATTTGTGGCGGGCAATCCGCTGGCGCGCATTTCTGGCGCCTTTGACGAAGGCCAGCCTGCGCGAAGTTTGGATCGCCACGACGGTTGGATTCGGCGCCGTGTTAACGATCGGCCGTGCCGGTGAGGTTGTGAGACCTGTCGTTCTGGCGATGCGCGATAAGCGCGTCAGACCGGCGGCGGCTTTTGTCACGATCATGGTCGAACGCCTGTACGACAGCATGACTGTCGTCTTGTTCTTCGCGGTCAACTTGTTGTGGTTTAAACCAACGCCGGAGGCGGCGTCAGGTTTGGGCCGGGCGGGTCTGGTGTTCCTCGGCCTTCTGGTTTTGGGGATCGCGGTGTTGATTTGGTTCAGATGGCGCTCGCCGGCGGTAATCAAATGGCTCGATCAGAAAATCAGCGCCGGATCGCCATTCAAGATCAGAGCCAAGCGCGCGCTCTTGAGTACGCTCGAGCAACTGGCGACGGCTCTGAGCGTCTTGTCGAACGTGCGCCAGTTGGCGATTAGCATTGGCTGGTCGCTTATGCTTTGGTTTTCGGTCGCGGTCGCAAACCTACTTGTGTGCCGGGCGTTCGGATTGCGATTCGGCATGTCGCAGATTCTATTCGTGCTGGGGTTTTCGATGGTGGGGTCGGCGATTCCCACTCCCGGCGGCGCAGCCGGAGCGTTTCATGCGGCTACAGGAGCAGCCCTGGTGCTGCTCGGAGTCGGGCGCGAACAGGCGGCCGCGGTGGCGATCGTTTTGCACCTGGTTGATTTCGGCCCGGCCGCTCTGTTTGGGTTGTTCTACTTTCTGCGCGGTGACGTGAATCTGGCGCGGCTGCGAAGTCTCACTTCGGCAACCGCGGTTGAGCACGCGGTGGAAGACGAAAAGGTGGCGCTGGCTTGAAGAGCGCCCTGGCGAAAAGACCATCGGCTAACAAAGCGAGAGAGGATCAGATCTTATGAAGTGTCCCTTCTGCGGTTTTCTTGAAGACAAAGTAGTTGATTCACGCGAGTCGCGCGAAGGCGACGCAATTCGCCGTCGGCGCGAATGCTTGAAGTGCGAGCGGCGCTTTACGTCTTACGAACGAATCGATCACATTGCGTACATGGTGACTAAGAAAGACGAAAGCCGGGAGGCATTCGACCGCAATAAGGTAATGGCGGGACTCTTGCGCGCGTGTGAGAAGCGGCCAATTCCGCCGGCGAAACTGGACAGCATCGTGAACGCCGTCGAAAAATATGTACAGGAGTCGCCGGAGCGCGAGCGTCCCACGACTAAGATTGGTGAATTGATCATGCGGCGTTTGAAAGAGCTCGATAAGGTTGCGTACGTGCGTTTTGCGTCGGTCTATCTCGAGTTCGCAGACGTTTCGGAGTTCATGGACGAGCTTAAGAATTTGGTGCGAGCCCGGGCGAGCGGACCGCCGAAGAAAGCATAGCGTCTGGTCAGTGGCGCAGATTTGGCCGAGGTGAAGCTTTGAGTCTGCTCACGTTCTTTGGCTTGTTTTCAGTTACGGCGATGCTGGTCTGCTATGCGCTGGAGCAACGCAGTCGGTGGTTCATCCTGGCGTTTGCCGGGGCCTGCGGACTGGCGTCGGCTTATGGATTTATTCAGGGCGCCTGGCCCTTCGGATTGGTTGAAGCGATATGGTCGCTGGTGGCAATGCGCCGCTGGCATTCTTCCGGAAGACACTGACGATCGGCTCTCGTATGACTAGAAGTGTAGGCGCGGCAGGTCTCGAGCGTATCGAGCTTCAGCGGCTGACCGAACGGATCGGGCGCTTGTTCGCGGTCTTGCAGGAGGCGGCAGAGGCGCAATTACCAGCGGTCGCCGGCGCGTGGTCCCCGCCCGTGGATCTTTGCGAGACTGCCAAAGCGATTTACGTTCGCATCGAACTGCCTGGCGTTCGCGCCGCTTCTGTCAAGATAGGATTGAACAGCAGCAAGCTGCGTATTTGCGGAGAGAAAAAGAAACGCCAAACGCGCCAGCGCATCGTATCGCACCTGTGTTCCGAGCGCACCTACGGAAATTTTGTGCGGGTCGTGCCGTTGCGCTGGACGATTAGTGTGAAAGATGCGACCGCCGAATTAGCAAATGGCTTGCTGGTAATTCGGCTGCCAAAGATACAGGAACGGCGCGGATCGGAATTTAAGGTTCCCATCACCGAAGTTGAGTCAGGCGAATAGCTCCAGGAATAGAACCGACATGCCCAAGAAAACCCACGACGAAGTTAAGCAAGTTCTGGAACCCACCGAAGTCGAGCAGCAACTGCAAATCCCGAGTGAGTTGCCGCTGTTGCCGCTGCGCGACATTGTGATCTATCCGTTCATGATCGTGCCGCTGTTTGTTTCGCGTGAGAGATCGATCCGCGCGGTTGATGAAGCGTTGGGCGAGCACCGCATGATCCTGCTCGTCTGTCAGAAGGATTTGGACAAAGAAGAGCCGGTACAAAGCGATCTCTACGGCGTGGGAACGGTGGCCGTCATCATGCGCATGCTGAAGCTCCCGGACGGCCGCATCCGCATTCTGGTCCAGGGCATCTCGCGGGCGAAGGTCGAAGAGGTCAACTCTGGCGGCGAGTTTTTGCGCGCGCGATTGCAGGTAGTCGAGGAAGTGCTCGCGCCTGAGCGTTCCCTTGAAGTCGAAGCTTTGGTGCGTAACGTGCGCGGCTCGATGGAGAAAGCCGCGAACCTCGGCAAGAACATCTCGCCGGAAGTAATGGCGATTATTGCCAACCTCGATGATGCAGGCCGGCTCGCAGACCTTTCTGCTTCTAACCTGGAATTAAAAGTAGAGGATGCCCAGTCAGTGCTGGAAATCGCGGACACGGCCGCACGTGTCCGCCGGGTGAATGAACTGCTGAACAAAGAGATCGAAGTGCTGACGGTCCAGCAGGAGATCAACACCCAGGCCCGCGCCGACATCGACCGGTCGCAGCGCGAGTTTTATCTGCGGCAACAGATGAAGGCGATTCAAACCGAACTCGGCGAAGGCAACGAGCTGGGCGAAGACGTGCAGCAGTTTCGCGAGAAGATCGAAGCGGCCAAGATGCCAAAGCCGGCTGAAGAGGAAGCGCTGCGGCAGCTAAAGAAACTGGAACGCATGCATCCCGACGCAGCAGAGACCGCTACCTTGCGCAACTGGATGGAGATCATGACGGATCTGCCGTGGTCGAAAGCTTCAAAGGACAATCTCGACTTGCACAAGGCCGAGCGGATTCTGGACGAAGATCATTACGGCCTCGAGAAAGTTAAAGAGCGGATCATCGAAGCGCTGGCCGTGCGCAAACTGAAAGAGAAACCGAAGGGACCGATTCTTTGTCTGGTTGGTCCGCCTGGAGTGGGCAAGACCAGCCTGGGGCGCTCGGTTGCGCGGGCGCTTGGTCGCAAGTTCATCCGGCTCAGCCTCGGCGGCGTTCACGACGAAGCCGAGATTCGCGGGCATCGCCGCACTTATGTAGGGGCGATGACCGGTCGCATTATTCAGGCGATTTCGCAGGCCGGCACGAACAACCCGCTGATCATGCTCGACGAAATCGACAAGGTGGGCGCGGATTTTCGCGGCGATCCGTCGTCAGCGCTGCTGGAAGTTCTCGATCCGGAACAGAACAACAGTTTTCGCGATAATTATCTCGGCGTCACTTTCGATTTGTCGAATGTCATCTTCATGACTACGGCGAATATTCTTGACACCGTACAGTCGGCTCTGCGCGATCGGATGGAAGTGATCCGTTTGGCTGGTTACACGGAAGAAGAAAAGCTGGAGATTGCGCGCCGGCATTTGCTTCCAAAACAGATGGAAGAGAATGGCATCGCCTCGCGTGACGTGAACATCTCGGCCACCGCCCTGACCGCGATAATTCAGCGATACACTCAGGAAGCGGGACTCCGGCAGCTCGAACGCGAAATCGGATCCATCTGTCGCAAGGTCGCGCGGCGCATCGGTGAAGGACAAAAAGGCGCGGTGCGGGTATCGCTCAAGAATCTACACGAGTTTCTCGGCGCGCCGAAGATTATTCCCGAAGAAGTCTTGAAGAAAGATCAGATTGGAGTGGCGACCGGACTCGCCTGGACGGCAGTAGGTGGTGACATCCTTTTCGTCGAAGCGTTGCGGATGAAAGGGAAGGGCAACCTGGTGCTGACCGGACAACTCGGTGAAGTGATGCGCGAATCGGCGCAAGCGGCTTACTCGTATGCGAAGTCGCGGGCGAAGGAACTCGAAATCGATCCGGAGGATTTCAACAACTACGATTTGCACATACACATTCCCGAGGGCGCGATTCCCAAGGACGGCCCTTCGGCTGGAATCACGCTGGCCACGGCGATGGTTTCGACGCTGGCGCAACGACCTGTGCGCAAAGACGTGGCGATGACTGGTGAGATAACCCTGCGTGGAAACGTGCTGCCGGTCGGAGGTGTCAAGGAAAAGGTCCTGGCAGCGCGCCGCGCCCGGGTCACCAAGATCATTCTGCCGGCCCAAAATCGTCGCGACATGGACGAAGTCCCGAAGGAACTTTTCAAAGACGTCCGCTTCGTCTTCGTCGATAACATGCGCCAGGTTTTCCGCGAGGCCCTGAAGGAAAAAGTAACGCCGGCCCTGGGGTCGGGGGCTCGACCGGTTCGTTTGCCGCAAGCCGCCAGCGGTAGAAATCTCTAGAACGGGCTCGTGCAAGCCGGTGATTGTTTGAATCCTACGGCTGAAGGCTTTGACACCCCAATCCCAGGGTAGCTTTTCCTGTGTTCTATTGCTTTCCGATGCTCCTGGCGCCGCTCCTTGTGCTACCAGTCTCATGGCCAAATTTTTACCGAGCAACCTATGCTGCTGAGCGGCATCTATCTAAGACTTAAATCAGCCCGTTCAGGCCATTTTTGGCAGGTTGGATTGTTTGACACCCCCTACCTCGTGTGATAACCTCGGGCTCTGTCGCGATCCATCGATTTGGGTCGCTAAAAATGGGAACTTTTTCACGTTCCGCACTGTTTAAGTTAGTGAATGCCGCAGGCGCGACTCAAAGGTGATAGTCGCAGTCGTGGATTCGCCCAAAGCATTACCAGAGGAGAACAACGATTGATGACCCGTACCCCCGTTCGTATATCTGTAAGCGCCTTATTTGCCACCGCAGCGCTTTTCTTACCAGCAATAATTCAAGCCCAAATTCCCGGGGGAACTTCTGCTCGTGAGATTCCGACCGAGGTCCAGAAGACCGATACGCGCGTGGATCAAGTGATCGAGCGCGCGAACGATCATTTCCGCAAAGGGAAGCTTAATCTCGAAGACAACAAGCGTGACCAGGCCCGTGATGAGTTTGATAAGGCAGTCGATGAGATTTTGAAATCCGGGTTGGATGTGCGCGCCAGCCAGCGTCTGCAGACTTTTTATCTGGAGCTGGTGGAAAAGGTTTATCGCGAAGAGGTGCCGTTAATTCAGGCGGCGCCGCAGCAGAACGTCGCACCGGTCGTAGCGCAAAGCGCGCCGAATCCAAAAACCGAGACGGTTGAAGTAGCAAGGACGCAACCGCCCAAACCATCTCAGATCGGTTTTCGCCTGCAAGGCTTCGAACCTTCGCCGCTCGATCCGCTTAGCAAGTTGGTTCTGACCGAAGACGAAAAGAAGGTCTCGGATGCGCAACTGGCCACGTTGGAAGAGGCTAAGAACGCGCTCGATTTCAAAATCACGGTAAACCCGCTGATTCAGCAGTTCATTAACTACTATCAGGGGCCGCGTGGTCGCGCCACCATGGAATCCGGGTTGCGCCGTTCTGGTCGCTATTTGAAGATGGCGCGCGAAGCATTCCGTCAGGAAGGTGTGCCTGAGGATTTAGCCTGGTTGGGCCAGATCGAGAGTAGCTGGAGTCCCAAAGCCTTTTCGTCCGCTACAGCTTCCGGCTTGTGGCAGTTTATGCCGAGCACCGGCAGGGCGTTTGGCCTGCGCCAAACCGCTTGGATTGATGAGCGGAACAGCTTCGAGCAGGCGACGCGCGCCTCGGCTCGCTTACTGAAAACTCTGGGCAAGAAATACAACGGCAACTGGGAACTGGCGCTCGCAGCTTACAACAACGGTTCGATTGATCGAGCGGTAGCGCACGCCGGTGTCGCCGACTTCTGGCGCATCTATCCGTTCATCGTGCAGCAGACGCGCGACTATGTGCCGAACATTCTCGCGACGATTTTGATCGCGAAGAATCCGGAGAAGTACGGCTTCCGCGGGATTCGTCCCGATGCGCCTTTATCGTTCGACCATGTTGACGTGACTTCCGCAACGAGCCTGAGACTAGTTGCGGACGCGACCGACACCAGCGTCGATTACATTCAAGCTATTAACCCGGAACTCAAGCGCGACACCACGCCCCGTGGCGATACTTACAGCGTCCGTGTTCCTTTGGGTAAGAAGAATCAGCTGCTTTCGATTTTGAAGCGCGTTCCCGCAGATCGGCGCGACTTGGTTCGCGTGGTTGCGATTGCACCGGGAGAAGAACTGCAATCAGTGTCGAGCCGCACCGGAGTCAGCGTTGCTACGCTGCAAACATTGAACTCCGGGATCGATCTGAAAGCGACGAACAAGCTGGTAGTTCCGAACAGCAACACTCGATTGACCAACTGGCGTCGGGCAGCCGCGAATCCTACTGATACTAATGCGCCGAGTCTGACAACGGCGCGCGCGCGCAAAGGCGACACGATTGCGAAGATCGCCGCGGCTCGTAAACTTTCCGCCGACGAACTGGCGCGTCTGAATGGCATCGCCGCCGATGTCGAGTTGCGAGCCGGACAGGAGATTAAGTTGCCGGGCGCCGGAGGCAACACGCCACCCAAGTCGCGCCGGCGCTAAGACCCGGCTTTTATTGGCCGATTAAGTAAGTGATAGACGGTTGCTTCCGAGCGACCGATAAGAATATGGCGAGCGCGCTTCATTGTGAGGCGCGCTCTGTGTATTTAAGGTGGCACCGACTCTCGGGCCGAGATATTACGCAACCGAAAGGTTAGTTCATTTGAGCACAGACTGAACCCTGCTGACCTGACTCCCATGCTCTTTCGCACCCAATCGGCTGCTGTCTATGGGATCGACGCGAACCTGGTTGACGTCGAAGTCGATCTAACTCCGGTGCGCAGCGAAACCGATCAGCCTGCTTCAGTAATCATCGTCGGTTTGCCTGATCTGGCCGTGCGTGAATCTCGCGAACGCATTCGCGCGGCCATCAACAACAGCGCATTCTTTTTTCCGTTTCACAAAACCACGATCAACCTGGCCCCGGCCGATGTGCGCAAAGAGGGCGCCAGTTTCGATTTGCCAATCGCCCTTGGCATTCTGGGCGCCAATGGTGACCTCGGCGACGCCCAACATCTGACGGACATCCTCGCTGTCGGCGAGCTTTCGCTGGACGGGCGCGTGCGGGCGGTGCGCGGGGCGTTGCCGATCGCTTTACGCGCCCGCCAATCGCAAACAAAACATTTGCTGCTGCCGGATGAAAATGCAAAGGAAGCCGCAGTCGTTGCCGAGGTGAACGTTTATGGAGTCACCGATCTCAGAAACGCGGTAGAGCTAATCGCGGCGATTCGATCGGCAAACCCGCCTGAGCCGATCCGCGTCGACCCGGCGGAGATATTGATTCACGATGAGCGCTACGCCGTTGATTTTCGCGAAGTGCGCGGCCAGCAAGCCGCCAAGCGGGCGCTGGAAGTTGCCACCGCGGGCGGCCACAACATTCTGCTAATTGGTCCGCCAGGTTCCGGCAAGACGATGTTGGCGAAACGTCTGCCGACGATCCTGCCGCCGCTGGAATTCGAAGCGGCGCTTGAGTTGACGAAGATTCATTCCGTGGCCGGATTAACCGGGCGCGCGGGCCTGGTGACTGAGCGGCCATTTCGCTCGCCGCATCACACGATCAGCGACGCGGGCCTGATCGGCGGTGGCGCGATACCGCGTCCCGGCGAAGTCTCGCTCGCGCATCAGGGCGTCCTGTTTCTTGATGAGTTGCCGGAGTTCGATCGCAGCGTGCTCGAAGTTCTGCGCCAACCGCTCGAAGATCAGAAAGTCACGATCAGCCGCGCGGCGATGTCGCTCACGTTTC
>WNFG01001861.1_pt1 | contig 17931 bp, 14 predicted proteins | sample 5400431 | NCBI WGS metagenome assembly WNFG01 (sample SAMN13153346, study PRJNA577476) | soil metagenome | isolation source: 120 cm saprolite under Douglas fir tree site 2 hole 3 replicate 2 | place: USA:California | collected 2015-04-18 | reverse complement strand
AAATTGGATGTTTCCGATTTCGCTCGCTTAATAGCTGCCGAAGTCGGCCAAGGCCGACTTCGGGTGAAATCGGGGCATCCCAGTATCGCCCGCGCGATCGAGGGAAATGATGCTGTGCCCGAAACGAAGACGTGCGGTCAATGGGCCGCGCTTTCGCGCGATGATAACAATGAGCGCTCGCGCGGTGGAGGCTCTGAGCTCTTGTAAAGGATGTACTGTTCGACCGCTTGCAGTTTGGTGATCTCGCGCATCGCCTGTTCCTGGCTCGCCGTAAGCTGGTCGACGGTGCGCGTCAACTGTTCTTGCGTGGTGGCGATGCGGTCGATGCTGCGCGCCATCTGCTCCTGACCGGCGACGATACCGGGGGCAATCCGGTCGATGCTTCGCCGCATCGCCTCGAGATCAATCGAGATTGCGTTGAGTTGCTGCTGATCGAAAGCAGGGGCTGCCGGCGCGGCCACCGCGACCGCAACGGGAGCGTTCTGCGTCACCGGTTCGCCTTGCGGCGCCAACCAGCCAAGCTGGGGGTGCGCGTTCGCGATCATTTCTCGCGCTGTGTCGCCATAGGACTGCCAAGCCAACGTTGCAGCGACACCGATGCAAAACGCGATCGGCAAACTGGAGAACGTGCGCAAAGCTCGCTTGCGGGGTGATTGCCGCCCATTCGGCGACCGGTCGTTCTTGAGGTCTGCCGGGCTCACAGCCGGCGCCTCGACGGGCGACACGCCGGCGTAGAACTCGGATTGTGTGGGGCTCGACATGGCATTCATCTCCACCTCCCCTTGAGGTTCTAAAGCGGTGCTGCGCTGATCCCGTTGGCTCTAAAGCCCCCCAGCCGGGACCGGGCTTCCGCCGAAATACTCGGCCGTGGCGTCGCCTGTTGTCGGTCGGCTTCTCGACACGTTCGACAAAGGAGGCAAGCGGCGTGTCCACCCTGCAACAGTGTGCAACACGCGATTGCTATCCGCGCGGCACGCCGCTCACGACCGCGGGCTTTAGCTGCGGGACCGGGACCTCGAAAGAGTCGCTGGCCCCGGCGCGGGTCCAGATCGCGCCGGAGCCGATTACGACTGATCGCCATTAGGAGCGCGCTAGCGTCAGTCGCGGTGGCAAAGCACCGCGAGATTTTCCTGTCGGTCGGCTTCTCGACGCGTTGGACAAGGAAGCAGGCGGCGTGTCCGTCCTGCAACACTCGTCCGTCGCCGCGTCTGTTAGTCCGACGTAACCAGCCTGCGTGCTTCCATCTCTGCCCAAATACCGGATGGCGATATGCCCTTGAGTTCGAAGAGTATGATTTTCGTCCGCTCCAGATCGCTCGCCATATTGATCAGCGCCAACCAATCCGGCGAACCGAAGTGATCGACTTCATTTTCGACGAGCCAGTGAGCAAAGTCCTTGTCCGATGCAAACTTCTTTCGTGCGTCAGCATATGCCTCGACGAGACCAAGCAAGTGCGTGACCCAATCCGCTCGGGCATACTCTGTGGCCTGATAGGCTTGCTGTATCTTTTGGTTGTCACTGCCGCCGTTACGTGAGGTCACCTTCGCAACGCGGGCCTTCTGTTGTTGCGCTTGTTTGGCGAGCGCTCTGCGCCTGTCGCGCCATCGTTTTTGCTTTTCGGCGTTGGTGAGTGCCATGGGCAAGCTCGTCGAACCGTATCAGGAAGGAATGTGAGGAGCCTTTCCTTATGCAAAGGCAACTAAGGAACTGCGTATGGCTAACAACGATTCCGAGTGATCGTTCCCGTCTCGCACGGCAATATGCGAAGCTTGGCTTGCGCCGGCTGTTCGCGGCGTTTCGGATCCACGAGACTGAAGTCGACGATACGTGGCCAGCCGAGGAGGTGCAGCTCGCCTGCAAATTGCCATGCAATTGCAGCCGCTCAACGGCTGCGTGCAAGCGCGATGAAAGCGACTGAATCGACACGAAAAGGCCTACGCGGGTGACGCTTGACGGTCGCCCCGGTTCAGCGCCGCGCCTAAACGAGCGCGGTGGCCGTCACAGCGCTCGTTGCCTGTCGTTTATGCGGCCAGTCTGCCGTCTTTGAGTGTCGAAGTCCGATTACCAGAAGCGCGCGACCCGATAAAATCGGTGCCTCGGGAAGTACGCCCCATAAGCGTAAGCCGGTCGATAATGCCGATACATCGGCCTGTACCCTGCGTAAGCGTAAAACGGCCGATAATATCGATACCGCGGGAAGTACGCTGCGTAGGCATAAGGTCGATAAAATCGGTACCGTGGGAAGTACGCCGCGTAAGCGCGCGGGCAACCGCATCCGTAGCCGAACCGGTGGAAGCGGGCGTAACCGTAGGCCGCGGGCCAACCGGCGTAGCCGAAATACGGCCGACCCCAACCAAACGATTGAGCCTTAGCCGGAGTAGCCGCCGCAACTGCGAGACCCACGCCAAGGACCGCCAGTGCTGTGTACTTTCTACTATTCAACATGGTCTTATCTCCTGCGGAACACATTCCGCTTTCGAGTTGCTTGCTGGTCAACGTCGAAACGGGATGAACGTTTGTAGCTCGGTTGTGCTTTAGGGGTTGGCCCGAATGACGCAGCTACCTGGGTGGCGCTGGTTTTTGCGCCTTCGCGGTGCTCTCGCTGTGCCGGCTGATCGTGCGCTCTGCGTTGAGGCCGAGTTCCGGCCAGGCACCCCATTGTCTGCGGTCGTAACCGGTGGTTATCAGTTCCCAGTCGAGGTTGAGCCATGATAGCAACGATTCAAACACTTCTATTGCTGCTTGCAGTGCTGGTCGTCATCGCCGTCGTCGCACGCCGGTTCAACACCGCTCCCTCTATTCTTCTTGTCACTGCCGGCATCTTGCTTGCGCTGACACCGGGCCTGCCACGTATCGAGCTGGCGCCGGAACTGGTGCTGCTCGGAATCTTGCCGCCGCTGATCTACCTGGCGGGCGTGGCCATGAGCTGGCGTGAATTTCGTTTCAACCTGCGCCCGATTGCGCTCTTGGCATTCGGTTGCGTCCTGTTCACCGCCTGCGCGGTGGCCGCAATGGCGCACTGGCTGCTGGGCATGCCCCTTGCCGTCGGCTTCGTGCTCGGCGCCATTGTGGCGCCGCCCGACGCGGTCGCGCCGCTGTCCGTCATGCGCCAGCTCGGCGTTCCGCGTCGTCTCGCTGTCATTCTCCAAGGAGAGGGTGTCGCCAATGACGCCACGGCCCTCATCCTCTACCGCTTTGCTGTTGCGGCGGTGGGTACCGGCCTGTTTTCTCTCGCGGAGGCCGCAGGAACGTTCGTCCTGATCGTGGTCGGTGAAATCGCGTATGGGATCGGCATCGGTTGGCTGAGCCTGCGCTTGCGACGGTGGACGCGCGACCCTCGCGCTGAAATTACGCTGTCCCTGCTGACTCCCTATGCGGCTTTCCTGCTTCCCGCCCATCTCGGCGGATCCGGCGTTCTGGCGACGGTAGCAGCGGGCCTTTTCGTCAGTTGGAACGGGCCGCTGCTCATTCCAGCCGCGACGCGGCTGCAAGGAATCTTCTTTTGGGATCTGGTTGTCTATTTACTTGAAGGAATCGTGTTCCTGGTCACTGGCCTGCAGATGCGCACGCTGCTCGATCGAGCGGATACGATCTTGTTGCAAGATCTCATGTTCGCCGTACTGCTGACGGTCGGAGTGGTTATCGTTGCGCGATTTATCTGGATCTACCCGGCGACCTATCTGCCGCGCTGGCTCAGCCCCTCGCTGGCACAGCGGGATCCGCTGCCGCCCTGGCAATGGGTGTTCTCCCTCGCATTCGTCGGCGTGCGCGGCGTCGTTTCACTCGCGGCGGCGCTCGCTGTTCCGCTGACCACAGAAATCGGTACGCCGTTTCCCTACCGCAATCTCATTCTCTTCATCACGTTCGGTGTGATCGTCGTGACCTTGGTTGGCCAGGGATTGTTGCTGCCGAGCGTCGTGCGCTGGCTCGGGCTGGGAAGCCACGCCGCCGCCGAGCGTGAGCAAGAGTACAAGGCCGAGCTTGCTGCACGCTTGGCGGCACTGAAGATGGCGGAAAGCCGGCTGGAAGAGCTCGCGGCCGATCGCCGAATTTCTCCTGAGGTTGTGGCGATCTTGCGCGCCCGTCACGACTATCGCGCCGTGCGGTTGGCCGATCCTGCATCGAGCGAACTCGATCCCGCTTTGGCAGCGGCAGAGCTGAGGTCGGAATTGATCGCCGCTGAGCGCGAATACATCTTCCGCCTGCTGCAAGACGGCCAAATCACCGATGAGGCACGCAGGCGCATTGAGCGCGAGCTCGACTTGGAGGAGGCTGGCATCGCCAGCAAGAAAGCAGGCGGTGCGGATCCTCCACTTTAGCCGGATCGGCTCCCTTTTGCAGGCAGCGCCCGGATAGCCCCGCCGCGCGGCCGCAAGGCGCTCGAAAAGCGACGCCGGGCGCCACTGACAGATCGACGGACGCCGCGGCCGTGGCTACAATCCCCGGATGGCCCAGCGACCCATATCACGTGTCCGCACCGTGTCCTCAAATTCGGAGTGGGACATCTACGTCGTGCGTTCAACGCCGGCCAAGAAATGGCTCGGCACCGTGGAGGCGACCGACGTCGGTGCGGCTATCTCAGAAGCCGTCTGGCGGTTCGATGTGAAAGAGCCGAATAAGCTGATTGCCGTGCGACGCCGATAGCGTGACTCGCTCGGTTACGCGGCCCCCCTCGCCATCCGCACGGGACGCCTTGCGCAGTCGAACATAGAGTTCGTTCTCATTGCGGTGTCATGCCCCGCGAAGGCGGGGCATCCAGCAAGCCCTGTGCGCCGGGACGAACTGAAGCTGTGCCCAAGCGAAATCTCGTTGGTTACTGGATCGCCGGCTTTCGCGGGCGATGACGACTTGTGAATCGAGGGTTAGAAACGCAACACTGGCCGCCGCTCAGAAATCCGGCTTATCGGTCTGCGGGACCTCGGAGTTCTTGCCAGAGTACCATTGGAGGTTTTCCGCGCAGATTACTTCGGTCCACGGGCCCAGGTTGGGCCGGTAAGTGATGGTCGCCGTCCAGAGCGCGGTGAACACCGCGCTGTCCTCGACCGTAAAGTGGAGTTGCAGCACCTTGCCGCGGTAGTTGGGATCGATCTCCACGACACCCGTCGCGCCGGTGGCTGGGACGTACGAGTTCTCTTTGGCGTTGCGCTCCAAGGCGTCTTTGGCGTCGTCGGAATCGACGAGGCGGTAACGCTCGACGACGTGCAGCGCCGGACTGTGCGGGGTGCCATACATATCGACCATGGCGAACGGCCCGACCTTGATCCCCACCGTGTCAATCACCAGCGTGTCGCCTTCGTAACGGCCGACGGAATCCCCGTACCAGGACGGCGTGACCTGCGCCGGATGAGGCTCGTTCATCCGCACATAGCGCAATTCATGGCCTTGGCGGTAGACCATCAGGATGTGGTCCGGCTGCTGGAAGATTTGCAGCAAGAAATCCCAAAAGACATAGGGCACGCCGCCGGGCCAACACTGGTTGCTTGGCGTCGGATAGCCCTGGCCAGCCAATGAAATCTCGCCGTGCTTCTTCACGACCTCAGCCGCCCAGGGCTGCAAGATCGGGTTGGTGTAATCGCCGACCAGTTGCTGGAAGTTGGCGACGCCATCGCGGCGGCGCGACCTGTTGCGCACCGGCCCGGGCCCCGTTGCCGGCTGCTCAAAGCCTGTAAGATAGGGATGAGCCCAGGTGCCTGAAAAATCCGGCATGGAAGCCGCGCTTCGCGCACTGCTGCCGGCTGGTGCAGCTGCTGGCGACACCGCCTGTGTCCAGGCCGATGTCGAAATCGCGGACACTATTGTCACCAATAACAGGAAATCCCGCCGCTGCACATTCATGCCTCTCTCCCCGCGGTTAACCTGCGCTCATCGGGCGATGCCCCAAAAAGCCTAGCATGCCGATGCCTGCCCGCGTAAGCCGCAAATCGCACACGCTCCACTGCTACTGAAGCAGCCCTTCGAATATGGTGCCGCGGTCGAAACCCAGGCGCGCGAGCCTGAAGCTGATGCTGGTCTTTAGCACGCCGAATCCGTAGGCGATGCTGCGATACACATTGATGGAAGATGCGTCCGGGAAGTACTTTGCCGGGCACGAGATTTCGCCGACCTTGAAGCCGCGATAGATGACTTGCGATAATATCTGATTATCAAATATAAAATCATCTGAATTGCGCTCGAGTGGAACGGCTTCGAGAACAGCTCTCGTAAATGCCCGGTATCCAGTATGATATTCCGACAGCTTGTAGCCAAGAAGGATATTCTGGGCAAATGTGAGTACGCGGTTTGCCATATATTTGTACCGAGGCATACCGCCGGCCAGCGCTCCTACTCCAAGAACGCGCGAACCTAACACGACATCAAATAATCCAGAACACAGCATTGACGCCATCGGGAGTAATAATTTCGGAGTGTATTGGTAGTCGGGATGTAACATGATAATAATATCGGCGCCACGTTCCAGCGCCAACCGATAGCAGGTCTTCTGGTTTCCACCGTAGCCCTTATTGCAATCATGTCTGACCGCGAAAACGCCTAAGTTCTTTGCCAGCCGAAACGTGCCGTCCGTGCTTGCATCGTCGACCAAAATCACGTCATCGACGACATCGGCGGGAATTTCCCGGAATGTCATCTCGAGCGTCCGCGCCGCATTATAGGCGGGTAGCACAACGCAAATCTTGCGGTTTGCGAGCATGCGGCTTCCTCCCGATCTGTTGCGTCTGTGCTGATTGTTCCCGTCGATCAGCGCGCGCCAACTCGATGGCGGACGATACCTGAATGGCTCCGGTCGCAGAGCTCCGGTCGCCGCCTGGTAACTTCCCACCTTCCCTGGAAATTGTTAACATGAAATCGATCCGGGGACATCCTGGGATCCAAGGACATCCTGGGAATGTCCGGTTAGAAATCGGTGAGGGCGCCGGGCCATCGGCGACAGGGAGGGGCCATGGACGACAGGGTGGATGGGAGGCTCGCCGCCTCTCACGGAATTGCGGCACACATGCTACCTTCAACGGTTCCGCAAAGGGCGCTCGCATGACCGGCCAGAAAGCATCGACCGCCTACAGCGCAACCGCCCGCGCCCTGCACTGGATCACGGCCGCGCTCGTTCTGTTCATGCTGCCGCTCGGCGTGGTCATCACGAACGAGTGGGGCGGACCGCTGCAGGACCCTCTCTACGATCTGCACCGCTCGATCGGCACCGTCATCATCCCGCTCGTTTTCCTGCGGCTCGGCTATCGTCTCATGCACCCGCCGCTGCCGCTGCCAGAGGACATCCCGCCGCTCCAACAGTCGGCCGCACGCGCCACGCATTGGGGACTCTACGCGCTATTGGTGGTGCAGCCATTCATCGGCTGGGTCGCCACTTCCGCCTATCGCGCATCAATCATGGTATTCGGACTGTTTGAGCTGCCGCCGATTTGGCCCCAGGATCGCCCTTTGTCCGAACGTCTGTTCGTGGTTCATGCCCTGATCGGCGCCGCCATCGCCTGCCTTGCGGCCGTGCATATCGGCGCCGCGCTTTATCATCATTTCGTGCGCAAAGACCGCGTCCTGATGCGCATGATCACGGGATGACGACGCTCCGGCTCAAAATTCCCATCCGCCGATTCCGGGCTTTTGGTCTATCCTCGCGGGCAATTCGAAAACAGCACATGCGCCAGCGCAAAGCTCAAGTTATCCGGGGAGATCTTGGTCTTGTCTTCGCGTAGTCACTCAGATGATCAACTCGTCGCTACGCCGTCCAGCACGACCGCGCGCGAGGCCGCCATCGGGCGGTCGAACGTCCAAGTTTCGTCCGCCATCGACCGGCTATTCAAGGCGTGGCACTTTTGCGCCCTGATTCTGCTTATCTGTGGCGGCGTGGGCGTGTTGTCGGTCGCCCTCGGGCCAGATAACTACTGGGACCTCCGCTATTATCATCTCTATGCGCCGTGGGCATATTTGCACGACCGATACCTTTATGATGTTGGTCCGGCGCAAGAGCAGGGTTTTCTCAACCCCGTGGCAGACCTGTTCTTTTACGGGCTGATCTCCTCGTCCGTGAATGAAACTCCGCGCCTTATCGCGTTTATCATGGGCGCCATGCACGGCATCAATGCCGCAGTGCTTTTCGCCATCAGCTGCCATGTCATTCGTCCAATTCAGACGTTCGAGCGGTGGACGCTGACGGCGGCCGCCTGGTTGATGGGTGTGTCCGGGGCCGGGTTCGTATCGCTGGTCGGAACGACGACCAATGATCTCACCAGTTCGCTGTTCGTGCTGGGTGCGCTGTTGGGCGTTCTCAAGGTCGCCGGACCGCGAAACGAGCGCGCGGCCCGGCTCGGCTTTGCCGGATCGGGATTATTGGCCGGGATCGGTATCGGATTAAAATATACGTCGGCGATTTATATACCGGGATTAGGTGCTGTCGCTCTCCTTGTGGCGATACGGCGCGGGACGGTTGGCGGTCTGATCGCGTTTGGTGGCGGCGCCCTCATGGGATTTCTCGCGGTTGCGGGACATCACATGTTCATCCTTTGGCACGATTTCGGAAACCCGACATTTCCCTACCTCAATCAGGTCTTTCATTCGCCGTACTGGGAACCTGAAGCGGTTCGGGACGCGCGATTCCTGCCGCAAGACTTCTGGCAGCTGATCACCTACCCGTTTTATTGGACGACGGTCGACACCTATATCGTGGCGGAACCGCCTTTCCGCGACTGGCGCGGCGCTATTGCCTATGTGGCGATGGCGGCCGGACTCGCGGCGTTTGCTATGCGCTTTGTACGCAACGGTTACCGTCGGGCGGAGACATCAACACGGACGCGCGATCTCGATCTCGTTTTCATATTCGTCATCCTGTCGTACTTCTGCTGGGCGCTTGGCTTCGCCTACTACAGGTACGCCATACCGCTTGAAATGCTGACCGGGGTCGTCACGATCGGGGCATTGATCTGGCTCTTTGAAGACCGCCGCCTGCGGATCATCTCCGCAATCATGTCGTTGATCCTTGCCGCCACCACCACCGTTTATCTTGACTGGGGTCGCGGCCGGTACGGAGATCGATACGTCGACGTACGCGTGCCGGCGCTGCCGGCGCACAGTGTCGTATTGATTGCCACTTGGGATCCGGTCGCGTTTTTCATTCCATTCGCTGAGCCGACCGCCCGATACCTGGGGATCGAGAATAATTATCTGGAACTGTCCCAGGATAACAAGCTTGCATCCGAGGTAAAACGCATCATGAGAACGCCCGGACCGCCGAAATTTATTCTCAGCATTGACGAACTCAATGCCAGCAAATTGAAGCGCCTATTGGGGGAATTTGATCTGCGGCTGAGCGCGTCGCCCTGTCAACCCATCTGGTCAAACCTGGATGGGCACGCCTTGAGCCTCTGCCGGGTCGCCGATGACTAAGGCGCGTTCTGATCAGATCGGATCACATCTCCGTCGTCATGAATTAATGAATCGCAGTTGATCGGAGTTCGGAACATGGACCGCGCCTTGGCGAAGGAACGACAGGGGACAATCAAGCCCGCAGCGATCAGCCGTCGCGTCAAACCTATTCTTTTCCTTCTGTTCTTCTGCTCGGGATTTTGCAGTCTGCTCTATCAGGTCGTTTGGGTCCGCATGGCCTTTGCGCATTTCGGTGTCATTACCCCGGTTCTGTCGGTCGTACTGTCCGTCTTCATGCTGGGCCTTGGACTTGGTTCGTGGCTCGGCGGCAAATGGGCCCAATGGTGGAGTTCGCGATTAAAGATTTCGCCGGCCTACTTTTACGGTGCGGCCGAGTTTGTCATTGCGACCGGCGCGTTCATCGTCCCGCAGCTGTTCCGGTTCGGTGAGGCCTACCTGCTCAGGGCCGGAGAAGCCAGTTCAACGGGCTATCTGCTCATATCGGCAATTTTTATTGTCGCCGCGATCCTGCCCTGGTGCATCATGATGGGTGCTACCTTTCCCCTGATGATGTCGTTCGTCAGGCAGACGGATCCTGCCAATCAGACGAGCTTCAGCTTTCTTTATGTGGCGAACGTCATGGGTGCAACGGCCGGCACCGCGATGACCGCTCTTGTTCTGGTGGAGCTCTTTGGCTTTAGCGAGACGTCTACCATCGCGGCGGCTATTAATTGTTTGATCGCCGCGGTCAGTTTCCTGCTCGCGTGGATTTACCGGTTTGAATCAGAGCGGCGTGCCGCACCGCGCTCACCAAATCGAACTCCGGTGCAGAGCGGATCGCGGGCGTCCAGGCATTGGCTCGAAGTTATTTTGTTCACGACGGGGTTCGCGTCGCTGGCCATGGAAGTCGCCTGGACGCGGGCATTTACCTTCGTGCTGAAGACGACCATCTACGCCTTCGCCATGATCCTGACGACCTATCTGCTGTCGACGTGGATCGGTTCCTATCTGTACCGCCGCGGCTTGAAGGGTGGATGGCTTATTTCGACGGAAGGCGTTCTCGGCGCATCGTGCGTGTTCTCGTTGCTGCCAATCGTGCTCAACGATCCGCGCCTGGGCCAGAACGTCGCTGTAACACTGTTGAGTATCGTGCCCTTCTGTCTTGCGCTTGGTTACCTGACGCCTCGGTTGATCGACGAGTATTCGGGCGGCGATCCCGCCAACGCCGGCCGCTCCTACGGCGTCAACATTGCCGGGGGAATCCTGGGCCCCCTCGTCGCCGCCTATGTGCTTCTCCCCACAATCGGCACCCACGCTGCGCTTCTCGTTCTCAGCGTTCCGATATTCCTGCTGTTCGTCTGGGCGATGCGGCGGGTTCTGCTGTCAATGCGGCATTTCGCCGGGACTGTCCTCCCGTTCGCCGCATTATTTGCTTTCTCGATATTCGTGAGCCGCGGCTACGAGGACGGAAGCTTTTACAACGGCCCGCACGAAGTCCGCCGCGATCATGTAGCAACCGTCATCGCATATGGCGAGGGAATGGATAAACGGTTGCTCGTGAATGGCGTCGGCATGACGTTTTTGACGCCGATCACCAAGGTCATGGCGCATCTTCCGCTGGCGATCAACAACAATGCCAAGTCCGGGCTGATAATCTGTTTCGGCATGGGCACGACCTTCCGCGCCATGCATAGCTGGGGAATCGATACGACGGTGGTCGAATTATCTCGTTCGGTGACCGAGTCTTTCGGTTTCTTCTTTCCGGACTTCGAAGATGTCATCCGCGACCCGAAGGCTCACGTCGTCGTCGATGATGGCCGCCGCTATCTGCTGCGCGGCAACGGGAAATTCGACGTCATCACCTTGGATCCTCCGCCTCCGATCGAAGCGGCCGCGTCGAGCCTGCTCTATTCCAAGGAATTCTACGATATCGTGAAGGCTCATCTCGCACCCGGCGGAATCCTTCAGCAATGGTTCCCCGGAGGCGAAGAAAATATCCAGTACGCGGTCGCGCGCTCGCTACGGGAGTCCTTCCCCTATGTGGTCGCCTTCAAATCGATCGAGGACTGGGGCTATCATTTCCTGGCCTCCATGTCGCCGATCCACAACATTACGCCCGCAGAATTTGTGGCGCGTCTCTCAGGACCGGCCAAACGTGATCTCATGGAGTGGAATTCGAATATCTCGGTTGAGAGGATGGCGGAGAATATCCTGTCCCGGCGAACCGATATCGCCAAGGTGCTCCCGGTGGACGGCAGGAGCACGGTGGTCACCGACGATCTTCCATATAACGAGTATTTTGCCTTGCGCCGGAGCGGTCTCATGAACTAAGGCGTGTTCCGGTAAGGTTGAAGCCCAGCCGGCTGAATGCGCGCCCCTGGACCGGATCGATATCACGGCTTCGAGCATCGCACGTAAGTCTCTTTGCCATTCTCGCTCGACCAGTTCAGGTTTGATCCGATGAGCTTCAGGCTGACATTGGCATTCCACGACTGCCCTCCCGCCGAGCATGCGGCCTGAATACGCCACGCCGTCGCAACCTCCCGTTTGATCGACCTGAAACTGCATTTGACGCTGTCGGTCTCTGCACCGCGTGATCGGATGACGAGCGGAGCGCCGACGCCCCGAAAGCGCTGACACTCCTCAACGCTCTGCGCCCAACCGCCGATGAAGGTGCTGGAGGCAGGGACGGTTTGTTTCGACAAAAGCCGCTGTTCGGTCTCCCGGTCCCATTTGTCGTCCTCCGCAAGCCCATTCATTACCTTGAAATCCCGTAACGCGTTGCGGGAGGCCTGTCCCCAGATGCCATTGCCGTTACTTGCGAAATAACCCAGATCGTGCAGCTTCGTTTGTACCCAAAGTGCATCGGAACGGTTTGACGGATTTCGCTCCGCCTCAGGCGGCGGCGCGATCGGGATCGCCGCCTCGCTGATCGGATTGGACGGCCGAACGCTGATTGCGTCTTTGGTTCGAAGTAGATCGGGCGGCCCGATCAATGGAGGTGGCGGGCCGCCGATATCGGGCGATTGCATTTCTACAACCGTCGCCGGTGCGGCCTCGACAAGAAAATTTGAAGGTGCGGCCCCCTTCGTTGCGGCCGCATTTGAGGCTGGCGGGTGGCTTGCTGGCGAATCGGCACCGGATGACTCCGACAGGCGCATCGCCACATCGTTCGGTGGCGGCAGGCCTTGCCGCGCACGCGCCGTCGCGGTGGGCACGTGCCGGCGCCGTTGGCTCACGTCGGCCGAAGCGCTCGGCACGGCGTCAGGCGACGGCGTTGCCTGTAAAGCATATGCGGGCGGAGGACTTGGCGGTTGAGAGACCCTGACACCCAGGAACGCGATCAGCGCGACCGCAGCGACCGCAGTGCTCCCAGCCGCAAGTTCGGAAAGAGAGAATGGCTCCTGCTCGTTGCTTAGGTTCATGCGTCGATCAGTACTTGAGTTCATGCGCCGATCAGTCGAATGCTCAACCCTGAATGCGAGTGGTTCAGCAGGGCGAACCTTGCGCCGCGGCGCATTTGCGTAGGGTGGCCCCGCGGTGCGTGCTGAGCTAGCCATGTGTGCGCACGGCCACCAGACGCTCAGAGCGCGTCACATGTCGCGGCGTAGCCAAGTTGCGCGGTCTTTGCACGGTGAGAGCGTCGCCTGCCTCATCGCGCTCGATCAACCATAGCAACAGGCGCCGCCTGATCGCCCGCCGTAACCCGTGGGCCAGGCCAGGGAGGCAGAGAAAGCTGACCGTCAACAACGCCAATGCCGCGCCGCTTACGAGCGGAGCGACCGCCGCGGGCGACGACCCATAGTAAAGCGTGTGAAAGCCTGCATAGAGAAAGATGACTGCCAACAATGTGGTGCCGCCGACAAGCGGGGCGACGGCGGGGCGACAGCTGGCCTGTTTCCTGCCCGGATCGGCGAACACCAACAGGAGAAGAGCGATGATCATCAAATGACCGATCCCATCCATCTTGCCGAAATCGAATGTTGCCGCAAACAGCAGCAGCGCCAGAGCGGCGGCGGCAAAACGGCGGACCAGGGGCGTCCAGAACAAGGCAAAGGCAAGGCCGAATTCGACGACACCGGCGGCGGTAATGACTGTGCCGACATCGAAGCCCAAGGTCAGCTCGGGATGCTGCGCCAAGATCGGCGCGATCCAGGAGGGATACAGGAATTTTTCCATCGACGGCCACATCAGCGAGAGAGCGACGGTCCACCGCAGGCAATCGAACCGGAAGGCACGGAGCTTGGCGTTCTGCGATACGGACAGCGCGAAATAAGCGGCGAGCCCAAGAAAAAACGGGTAGTCCAGCATGTGGAACAGACCATCGCTGGCAGCGCCGTAGCCGTAAAGCACGAGGATGCCGGTCGCCGCGGCCGGCAGCGTGGCGCGTGCGATCAAATAGAGCGGAATGAGCACCTGAATGGCCGAGAGCCAGATACTGCTGCCTTTGAGTTCCGGCGTGAGAATGCAGTCGCCATCGGCCCATAGCAGAGTGAAAGAGACGGCCGCGACCGCGCGCAGCAGACCGTCCGTACGCTGATGCAGGGGTGCGGTCCAACGATCCAGGAGCCTGGAGAGAGATGCACCGAGCTTCGTCTGTTCGATCGCACACCCGACATAGAGCACCGTCACGAACAGGGCCGAGAATAGCCAGAACGTCGGCGTGAATACCGCCTGCGGCGGAAGCGGATCATCGGCCGCATTGCACGTCACGAACCATTTCACATGGGCTGAGGCCGTGGTGGCCATGGGGATCGCACCGACCATGGCGCATCCGAGCCAAATGGCGGCGGTCGCTGCTCTTGATCCAGCGCCTCTGGATCCGGTGCGCCCGGATACGGCGCACTTTGCATCTAGCATCGGTGAATTGTCGTCTTGTCTCGTCGTATCGATGGTCATGGCCCCCACCCGTCACATTCCAATACCGACACACAGACTCCGCTTGTCACATGGCGGCGGTCCGACTCGCGTCTATCCGAACGCCGACTGGCAACCGACTAAGAACAAGGTCACTTTTCCGCCACCGAGAAACGGAACATCAAGCCCGTCTCAATCTCGACCGCGCGTCCATTCAATCTATAGGGTTTGAGTTTCCACTGGCGCACTGCGTCCTCAATGCTTTTGCGCTGCTCCGGCGTCGCGCGTATCACGTGGACGTGCTTCACGGAGCCTTCGGTATCGACAATTATGCGCACCGGAATGGGCATGAATTTGGGACCGACCGGGGTCGGCTCAACTCGTTGCAACAGGTTCTCCGGTACCGCGTAGTTCTCGATGCAATAGGGGACCGCAGCGCCGGAATCCCGCTTTCGGGCAGACGACAGTTTGTCCACGCTGAACGCCAGGCTTCCCAGCAACTCCGGATCGCGTGAGGTCAGATTGAGGCTCACGGCATGACAGCGAATCTCGGTGGTGAATGTCACGCGATAGAGCCCGACTCCGCTGAAATCCACCCGGTAGAGAAGACGATCCGCGACTTTCACCTCGGTCGGCTCGCGATCGATCGTCATGCCGTCGACTTCCGACATGGCCTGGCGGAAGTCGTGCACCATCTCGGCGATGTTGCCGTGCGACTTGGACGCAAAAAACATGTCTTGCGCCACAATCATGATAGCCGCGTTCTGCTCCGATTGGGGAACGAACGAATTCAGCACATAGTACCCGGCATCGGAGGGCTCCGGCCCCGCCAACCCTTCGGTCCATCCCTCCGGCAGCGGATAGGACAGATCGAAATAGTCGTTGACATAGATTCCGCCCAGCACCTTTCCATCCTCGGGAACCGGCATGGGAGACACGACGGTGCCGTAAGGCAATGTTACGGCACCGTACCGCCAGCCCAGCCAACTCGCGAGGCTGGTCGCTACCACTACACTCACAAGCAGCAGCAGCCGGCGCATGGCAGTGAGGAGCCGCTTACAGCGAGCGCAAGAACGCCGCCAAAGCCTGCTTATCAGTGAGGCCCAGCTGATTAAAGTTGTTGATCACGCCGTTTGCTTCCGAGCCTTGGCTGGCATGCTGCTGGATGGCAACGCCGATATCGGCGGTGCGGCCGTCATGCAGGAAGAACAGGCGCTGGCCGACGCCCCACAGCGGCGCGCTACGGAACTGCCTGCCGTTGGCAAGGCCTTGGGAGACGCGGTCCTGGAGTCCCGTTCCCATATCGTGCAAGGCGAAGTCGCTGAACGGCTGGACCGTCTGATTGCTCACCCCGGTAATGCCGGACTTTCCGGTGGTCTGACTAGTGATGTGGCAGGCGTTGCAGCCGATATTCGAGAACACCTGCTGTCCTCGGGACACGGACGCAGTTGACGACGTCGAAGTCGTCGACGTTGAAGAGGTCGAGGACCCAGCCGCCGCCGCTACGGCGGAGCTGGCGGTCGCCGCAGCAACCTGTGTCCCGGATGTCGACTGCGCGGTCGCCGTGCTGGAGGTCGCCGGGGTCGGCGGCGCCAGCAAGCGCATGAAGGCCGCAAAATTGATGATGTCCGACGAGAAGCCCGATGCCGGGCTTGCGCCATTGGAGGTGTCGGTAAAATTGGTCGTGCTCTCCGGCAAGTTGTTGAACTGGCAGCCCGGATTCTCTTCCCGTTCTTGCGGGAAGAGATCGTTGGTGACGCCCATTTCAACGTTGTAAGCTTCGCCGGCGAAGATCAGCAGGGACTTGTTCTGCGCCTTCCAACCGAACCGCGTGATGGTGCCGTCATTGCCGTTGCGATTGAAGGATCCTGAGATTCCCAACGCCCTCTTCTGTTGCCCAGCGGCCGCAAAGGCGGCCTGGAGACCCGAATCGGGAACGGCCTCCACATATCCGAGGCCGAATGTGGGCGTGGGTATGCGGAAAATGGCATTGTTTGCGGCAACTGCGGCGGCAAAGTTCGGCTGCTGGATGTTGCAACCCTGCGCATCCGAACGGCCTGTGATGACGAAGAGATCGTGCACACCGCCATCGGGCGTTCCGTTCGGATTGTTCACGAAACGCACCTCGCGTATCGGCCCGTTCGCGGTGATAAAGGATGGTATCGTATTATTAGGTACTGTCGCTTGCGGATTGCTTGCGGGGCTCGAGCCACCGAGGGCCGGCTGTGCGTGGCATCCGCCGCAGCTATCGAGATTGAAACGCGGGCCCAAGCCCTGGGCAACTGTCTCAACCTCGCCGAATACGTCCGCAGCTGCGGTGAAAAAGGCCTGCTCGTTCTGGCTGAGACCAGGAAGCGGGCCGCCAGCGCCCGGAGAGCCGCCTCGCGGACCCGGATCAATCGACTGTTGTGTGGTGCTTCCTCCCCCGGTACTGCCACCGCCACCCCTGTGGTCTGGTGTGAAATTCTGAGCAAAGTGGCGATGCAGATCGAAGCCGCCTCGATCTTGAGCCTGCGCGAAAGCCGGCCCTGACAAAGCGGTCGCCCCCAACATCACGGTAGCAATAGTGGTGAGAGACCACCTCCGTCCAAGCTGTGTCATTATCTATCTCCCCATTTATACGATGAGCTATTCCAGCGAAGCAACGACTACATAATCAAAGTCGACGGTCTTTTGTACGACAACAAATGTGAAAAAGAGTGAAATCAACAAGGCTGTGAACACACTAAGTCGCCGACAAAACCGCCAAACACAATATACTGCAGTTTAGTACTGTATTTTCGCTATAATTTCGATATCCCCGCGCTGCAATTTTTGCGCAATATTACCGTTGTCGAGACCGTTCAGTTGGGCTCAGTTGAATGAATGATAGTTGAGTTGCATAGAGCAAATTTCGTTCTGATTCTGACGGGGTGACGCGGCCGTACCATCGCCACGAAAGCGGGCGATCCAGTAACCCCCGGCGACGCTGCGGAGAACTGGACTCCTGCTTTCGCGGGAATGACACCGCAGAGTCGGGGAGAGGTGATTCGACCTGTTATTTTCGTAGCCGACAGCGCGGCGTCAGCGCGGTACATCCGCACCGCTTATCATCGAACCTGCGCTGTTCTTCATCGTATGCAGCTTGTCTCGGAACTCTTCGGTCACGGCGCGCGCGTTGACGCTGTTTCGGATCAGCTGCGGCCTGATGAAAATGATGATTTCCGAGCGCGTCTTGGTGCCGCTGGTATTGCCGAGCAAATCCCCCAAGAACTTGATCTCGCTCAGTCCTGGTATTCCGGACTTGGTTTTCTGATCATTTTCGCTGATGAGGCCGCCGAGCAGAACCGTTTGACCGCTCGTCACCGCCACCGTGGAATGGACGCGCCGCTCCGAAATCGTCGGCGTCAACGTCTGTTGATCGGGATTGACGACGCTCGAGATCTCCTGATCGACCTCAAGCTCGATCGTTCCGTTCGAGTTCACGTGCGGCAGTACCTTCAGGATCACGCCGGTATTGCGCATCTCGATCGTATTGACCAGCGGCGTGGTCGAATTGGAGAGGATCGTGGCCGAGCTGGTGGTGATCGGAATCTCGTTGCCGACCTGGAGGAGCGCCGGCTGATTGTCGAGCGCCACGATCGATGGCGAGGAGAGAACCTTGACACTGGTAATCGTGGACAGCGCATTGAGGATGACGCGCGGCTGTGCCTCGGATCCGAGCAG